>Ga0114958_10001479_pt1 | contig 18510 bp, 19 predicted proteins | sample C_130208_EF_Meta_FD_89577 | JGI IMG/M metagenome (GOLD analysis project Ga0114958, IMG submission 89577) | Freshwater microbial communities from Lake Croche, Canada to study carbon cycling - C_130208_EF_MetaG | ecosystem: Environmental > Aquatic > Freshwater > Lake | place: Lake Croche, Canada...
CTTTCCAAATCTTTTAAAAACCTTTTTTAAAAGTATTTTTTAAAACACTGAATATGCGTATGTTGTTCCAATTTTTTTTTGTTTAAAAGAAAATTGTATTGTAATTATAAACGATATTCAATAAATTTTAACAAATAAAAAACATTGTAATGACAAAATCTATAGTAAAACAGAAAATTAAATCACCAAAATGATAAGAAATTTCGCGAGGCATTATTTTTTATTCAATTGTTTTGCTAAATTTTCCCAATAGGTATTTAGCTCATCTATATCTGCTGGAAATGCTGCTTTTTGTTCAACTAAACGACCATTGGAAAAAGCCCTAAATAATATAGTTTCTATTAAAAAGTCTTCGTTATTTTCAAAAGGTTGGTATTTTTCTTTTAGGTTAATATCAAAAAGACGGGCTGCATTGTTGGACCAAAATGCATTCCAACCACTTTTATAGTCTTTAATTAAATCAAAAGTTGATACTCCAGTTTGTCTATAAATTAACTTGACTAATATCTGTCCTTGTTTACGCGATAGTTTTTTTAATTTATCTTTGAATTCATTATCCATGAAATCTTCAACAATTTTAAAATACTTCCTTTTTTCTTTATTGGATTTTAATTTATTCATGTTTTTGTTAAGCAACGAAAGTCTATCGGATGCAATTTTAGCAAAAGGATACACCTTATAAACCCTATTTTGAAGCAGAAGAAATTGTTTTTGTGCTTCAGGATCTAACTTTACTTTGGAAATAACTACTTCTTCTAACAAAGTAGTATCCATTTTTATAGTATCCAATTCTTTTAATTCCATTTCTTTATCACTTTGAGAATCTATAATAACCTGTCCAAATGAAGATAGCGTTATAAAAAAAACTAAAACTATAATTGTGTACTTTGGCATTGCTAATAAATTTTAGTGTAAAAATATAGAATATCCTTAACAAGTGTAATGCCAAATTTATAATTTAGCAAAAAAAATATGGCAACAAAATCAATACTTACAAAATCATCGATTTCATTTTTAGAAAAATATTTAAACAATCCCTCTCCTACAGGTTATGAAGCCAATGGACAAAAAATATGGATGGATTATTTAAGACCTTATGTTGACACTTTTATCACCGACACTTATGGAAGTGCAGTTGGGGTAATCAATCCTGATGCTAAATTTCGAGTGGTAATTGAAGGTCATTCGGATGAAATTTCTTGGTATGTAAATTATATTACCGATAATGGACTAATTTATGTAATACGAAATGGGGGTGCTGATCATCAAATTGCTCCTTCAAAGCGAGTAAACATTCATACAAAAAAGGGAATTATTAAAGGCGTTTTTGGGTGGCCGGCTATCCATACGAGAAATCGCGGAAAAGAAGAAGCAGCAACGATTCACAATATTTTTATTGATTGCGGATGTGCTACAAAAGAAGAAGTAGAAGCGCTTGGTGTGCATGTGGGGTGTGTGATTACCTATCCGGATGAATTCATGATTTTGAATGAAAATAAATTTGTTTGCAGAGCCATAGATAACAGAATGGGAGGCTTTATGATTGCAGAAGTAGCTCGTTTATTAAAAGAAAATAAAAAGAAATTACCTTTTGGATTGTACATAGTTAATTCGGTTCAAGAAGAAATTGGTCTTCGGGGAGCAGAAATGATTACACAAACCCTAAAACCAAATGTTGCCATAGTTACCGATGTTTGTCACGACACTACAACTCCAATGATTGATAAAAAAATTGAAGGTGATTTACAAATGGGCAAAGGTCCAGTTATTGCCTATGCACCGGCGACTCAAAATATTCTCCGTGAATTGATTGTTACTACAGCAGAAGAGAAGAAAATTCCGTTTCAGCGTCACGCGACCTCTAAAGTAACTGGCACCGACACAGATGCTTTTGCTTATAGCAATGGTGGCGTTGCCTCAGCATTAATTTCGCTTTCTTTACGATATATGCATACCACTGTAGAAATGGTTCACCGTGAAGATGTTGAAAATGTTATCAAATTGATATACGAAAGTTTATTGAAAATAGAAGATAATCACAACTTCTCCTACTTTAAATAAAAAAAGTCCCGAATGAATTGTTTGAGACTTTTTTTATCTTACCTGTTTCTCAAATATTCTAAAACATTGTTTTCTATTCGTTTATTTATATTAGAAATGTCGGCTTTAACAAATTTATCACCCAATATATTTTCATACAATTCAATATAACGTTCTGAAACCGATTCAATATATTCATCTGTCATGTATGGAATTTGCTGACTATCTTTACCTTGAAATCCGTTTTCAATTAACCATCGACGCACAAATTCTTTAGACAATTGCTTTTGCTCTTCATTGTTATCTTGACGTTCTTGATATCCATTTAAATAAAAATAGCGTGAAGAATCGGGAGTATGAATTTCATCAATAAGCACAATTTTACCTTCTTTAGTTTTTCCAAATTCATATTTAGTATCTACTAAAATTAATCCACGGTTAGCTGCAATTTCGGTTCCTCGTTGATACAAAGCTCGGGTATATTGTTCTAAAATCAAATAATCATTTTCAGTTACAATTCCTTTCGCTAAAATAGCTTCACGAGAAATATCTTGATCGTGTGAACCGTTATCTGCTTTGGTAGTTGGAGTGATTATTGGTGTAGTAAATTTATCATTTTCTTTTAAACCTTCCTCCATAATGACACCACAAATCAATCGTTTCCCAAGAGCATATTCGCGGGCTGCATGACCCGATAAATATCCTCGTATGACCATTTCGACTTTAAAAGGTTCGCATAAATGCCCGATAGCCACATTTGGATCTGGTGATGCCATTAACCAATTAGGAACAATGTCTTGCGTAAGCTCCATAAATTGGGTAGCTATTTGATTTAGAATTTGACCTTTGTAAGGAATTCCCTTTGGCAATACCACATCAAATGCAGACAGTCTATCGGTGGCAACCATAACCAAAAGTTCGTCGTTAATGTTGTACACTTCGCGAACTTTACCTCTGTAAACTGATTTTTGATTGGGAAAATTAAAATTAGTTGTAGTTATTGTGTTCATTATAGTTATTGTGTTGTTGTATTTGGCAAAAATAGTTTGTTTTCAACACAAATACAATTTTTTATTGGCTTAAAACGTATCTTTTTATTAGTCTATCAAACAACCTATATCCGAGAAATCTCCTGATATTTTTCATTAATTTAGCATCAAATCCGATAGCGTATTTTTGGAATCCTTTTGATGGATTTTCTGCAATTTTATATATTTTTTCAAGAATTGAAATTGATAAATTATGGTTTTCAGATGTTTTTCTACTCATAATTCCGTCAATACATTTCATCATTTTGTTGTAAGAGTCGATAGTCGATTCCTGACTTTTAGTTACATTTTTTTGAAAATTAGAAGGCACATTTCCGAATTGTACTGTGGCCACACTAATATTAAAATCAGATAATTCATAAGCCATGCATTCAGAAAAGCTTTCTACAGCTTGTTTTGTGGGATGATAAAAACTGCCTAAAGGCAAATTTACTAGACCCGCAATAGAGGTTATATTGATAAATTGACCTTTGTTTTGTTTACGAAAACACGGAATAAATGCTCGGCAAACTTTAACAACACCTAGCCAATTGATTTTAACAATAGCATCAATTTTATCATCTTCAGATAATTCTACAAAACTACGGTAACCAACACCAGCATTGTTAACAACCACGTCTATAGATTTGTAATCATTTAGAATTGCCTCTTTTGCTTTATCAATACTTTCTAATGAAGTTACATCAAGCTCGTAAGTTTTTATATTTGGATTTCCTTCAAAAACAGTAGCTTCTTTAATGCAAATCATTGTTGCAATAACACTCCAATCTTTTTTAGAAAAATAAATTGCAATTTCTTTTCCGAGGCCACTAGACGCACCCGTTATGAGTATAGTTTTGATATTATTGGTGTTTTATTGTTTTCAAATCTAAAGTTTTTTAAAACCAAAACCAAAGAATGACCGAAATTTGTAGAATTATTATTGGATGTAATTTTCTTTTATTTGAAGTTTTAAATTTTCTAAAACAGCTAATCCCTTAGCTTCAATTGCATTTATTTTCTCCAAATCTTCTGTTTTATCTTCATTAAAAAAAACAATTGTAACAGAATTATCAATAATTGAAATGCTACTAATTTTTGATATCGGAATTTTATATCGATTTCCAATTTCCCGTTTCATATATACAAATACTCCAAGACCTAATAAAATAATACTAAATGGGATTGAACCTAATTTAGATTTTGAAAGTACCAATGTAACTAAACAAACAATTATAAAAAGAAAAATATAAATTTTAAGACTTTTATACTTGTGTTTTTTTATTGTTTTTGACGATTTCTCCAGTAATTCTCTAGTTTCTGACCAATTACCCGAATTAGTCAAAAATAAATTTTCGTAGTTTATGTTTACAAAGCCATTGGCGTATTTGAAGTATTCTTTCATTAGTTTAATTTAATATTTATATCTAAATATCTAATTAAAAATTAATCATTATTTTCAATCTTTTTGTAAGCATCAATAACCTTTTTAACCAATCGATGTCTAACAATATCTTTGTCATCAAGGTAGATTATTCCGATTCCTTCTATATCTTTCAAAACCAAAATGGCTTCTTTCAATCCTGAAATAGTTCTTCTTGGTAAATCTACTTGTCCTGGGTCGCCCGTAATAATAAACTTAGCATTTTTACCCATTCGAGTCAAAAACATTTTCATTTGCGAATGAGTAGTATTTTGCGCTTCATCCAAAATCACAAAAGCATTATCCAATGTTCGTCCGCGCATAAAAGCCAAAGGAGCTATTTGAATAATTCCTTTCAGAATATAATCTTCAAGCGTTTGAGGAGGTAACATATCGCGTAAAGCATCATACAAAGGCTGCATGTAAGGATCTAATTTTTCTTTCATATCCCCAGGAAGAAATCCTAAATTTTCACCGGCTTCAACCGCTGGACGAGTTAATACAATTCGCTTGACTTGTTTTTCTTTCAATGCTTTTACTGCAAGTGCAACTCCAGTATACGTTTTACCAGTTCCGGCTGGACCCACTGCAAAAACCATATCATTTTTAAAAACTGATTCAACCAATTTCTGCTGGTTTGGCGTCATAGCTTTAATCAATTTTCCACCAATACCATGAACCAAAATCTTGTCATGATCCGGCATGCGCTGTTCTTCATGTGAATTACTTTGAATTACGCGTTCAATAACATTGGAATCTATATTGTTGTATCGCGTAAAATGAAGCATCAACCTATTGAATCGGTTTTCAAATTCATCCAATTCTGCTTTTTCGCCAAATGCCTTGAGTGTTGTGCCACGCGCAACAATTTTCAACTTCGGATAGTACTTTTTAATCGTTTCAAGATGAGTGTCTTGTGCTCCCCAAAATTCTTTAGGAGCGATGTCGTGTAATTCAATGATACGTTCGTTCAAATGGATGAGTTTTTTAATTATTTTTTTACTAATTATTAGTAGCTTTGCAATCATTTCAAATTTAAGAATTAGACCGATACAATTCGCATTTAGTTATAAACAATTTTATGTCAATAATTACCCTTACTACCGATTACGGACTTAAAGACCACTTTGTTGGCGCTTTGAAGGGGAAAATTTTATCGCAACATAAAGAAGCTGTGATAGTTGACATTTCGCACAATGTTGATGCTTTCAACATCAGTGAAGCCAGTTATATAATTGATGCTGCATTTAATAACTTCCCAAAAGGAACCGTTCACATTATAGGAATCGATATTGAATTAAAAGAAAACAATCAGCATATTGCTATAGAATGGAATAATCATTTTTTTATCGCTGCTGATAATGGAATTTTGAGCATGTTGATTCAAAAAATTAAACCTCAAAAAATAGTTGCAATCAATATTCACGACCGATTATTACCAAAAGCTACAGATATGGATGTTTTTGTAACAGTTGCCATTCATATTGCCAAAGGCGGTTCGCTAAATGTAATTGGTAAAGAGATTAAACAATTGAAAGAGGTTACCGAATTACAACCAGTAATTGCTTCCGATTTGAATTCGATTAAAGGATATGTAGTTTATATTGATCATTTTGGAAATGCTGTCACCAATATTTCTAAAAAAACATTTGCAGAAGTCGCTAAAGGAAGACCTTATGAGGTCACTTTTAAAAGCAGAAAGGTAAAAACAATTTTTAGTAAATATTCTGATATTGAAGTTGCAGATAAGAATTCTTCAACCACCGCAGGGAAACATTTAGCCATTTTTAATGAAGCAGAGTTTCTTGAAATCGGGATTTACAAAAGTAATCCAAAAACGGGCTCGGCATCTTCTCTTTTGGGATTGCGGTATAGGGATTTTGTAATGATTAATTTTAATAATTAAATCATGTTAGTTAGAATAGTAAAATTATCGTTTCACAAAGAAAATATTCCGGTTTTTTTAGAAAATTTTGAATTAATGAAAAATCATATACGAAATGCACCCGGAAATCGTTTATTAGAATTGTATCAAGACAAAATAAATCCATGTATTTTCTTTACTTATAGTTATTGGGAAACCAATGATGATTTAGAAAATTATAGAAAATCGGCTTTATTTGATGAAGTATGGACATTTACCAAAAAATTATTCAACGACAAACCCGAAGCATGGAGTGTTAGTAAATTAGTGAGTTTAGAATAATTGTCAGTTATCGGTTATCCGTTTTAAAAACAGACAACAAACAACAAACATCAGAAAAAAGACAAAAAAATATGAAATCAATATTAATAAGAGAAATAAAATCCTTTTTTGGCTCATCAATTGGATATTTAGTTATCGCCATTTTTCTTTTACTGAATGGTTTATTTCTTTGGGTTTTTGAAGGAGAATACAACATTTTAAATAGCGGTTTTGCCGATTTATCCCCTTTTTTCACCATCGCTCCATGGATATTAATTTTTTTAATTCCAGCGGTAACAATGCGCAGTTTTTCGGATGAAAAGAAACAAGGAACAATCGAATTATTATTGACCAAACCAATTTCTATTTGGGAAATTGTTACTGGAAAATTCTTCGGAGCTTTTCTATTAATAGTATTCGCAATTATTCCAACATTCATTTATGTTTATGTGATTTATAGATTAGGCATACCCGAAGGCAACATCGATATAGGAAGCACAATGGGTTCTTATTTCGGCTTATTATTTTTAATTGCCAGTTACACTGCTGTAGGTATCTTTACTTCAACATTATCAGAAAATCAAATAGTAGCTTTTATCATTTCCGTTTTCTTGTGTTTTGTTCTGTATTTTGGATTTCAAGGTGTAGCGTCACAATTTAAGGATTGGCAAGAATTAATTGCCTTTTTCGGAATGGATTATCATTTTAAAAGTATGAGTCGAGGAGTCATTGACACTCGTGATGTCACTTATTTTGTGAGTGTTGCCATAGTATTTTTATCGCTGACTGTTTATAAATTAAAATCGTTGAAATCGTAATGGAAAATAAGAAGGCCAATTTAAAAAATCTACTTACTATCATTGGGATTTTGATGGTTTTGAATTTTATAGGAAATTTCTTTTTCAAAAGATTTGATTTAACTGCTGACCAACGTTATTCGCTTTCCGAAACTTCTATAACTATTATAAAAGAAGTAAAAGAACCAATGTATGTTGATGTTTTTTTGGAAGGAAATTTTCCAGGAGAATTCAAAAAATTACAAACAGAAACCCAACAATTATTAGAGGAATTTAAAGCTTATAACCCAAATATTATTTTTCAATTTGTTAATCCATTAGAAAAAGATGAAGAACGTGAAAAGATTATGCAATCCTTTTATGAAAGAGGTTTAACGCCTTTAAATATTACAATGGATGAAAAAGGAAAACAAACACAAGAAGTTGTTTTTCCTTGGGCAGTAGTAACTTACGCAAACAAAAGCACCAAAGTTCCATTGTTAAAAAACATGATGGGCGCATCAACGGCACAAAAAGTAGTAAGTTCAGTTCAACATTTAGAATATGCATTTGCAAACGCATTCCATACGGTTTCGAAAACACGTGAGAAAAAAATTGCAATTATAAAAGGAAACGGTGAATTAGAGGACCTAAGTATAGCCGATTTTTTAAAGTCCGTTCGGGAGAATTATTATATTGGACCTTTTACCTTAGATTCGGTTGCCAAAGATCCAAATAATACTTTACAAGCGTTAAAAAAATATGATTTAGCCGTTATTGCAAAACCAACACAGGCGTTCACTGATGAAGAAAAAGAAGTACTAGATCAATTTATAATGAATGGTGGAAAAACGCTTTGGCTCGTTGATCAAGTAAATATGGAAATGGACAGTTTGATGGAAACAGGTGAGAATCTCGCCTACCCTAGAGATTTGAATTTAAATGACATGTTTTTTAAATATGGCTTACGTATCCAACCTGACTTAATAAAAGATGTTATGGCTACCCCTATATCGTTGGCTACTGGACAACAAGGAAGTGCTACACAATACACCAAATTTCCTTGGTTATTTTCTCCAATGATATATCCTGTAGAGAATGCTGAAAAATCAAAAATGAGTCCGATAGTTACTAACTTAGATGGTATTAAATTTGAATTCGCCAATCCGATTGAAGTGCTGAAAAACGATATTAAAAAAACCATTTTATTGCATAGTTCCCCTTATTCAAAATCGGTTGGAACTCCTACCGAAGTAAAATTAAAAATGGTGGACGAACGACCAGACCAAAAAGAATTTACAGGAAAAGGAAATCTCCCGGTGGCGGTTTTAATGGAAGGGAAATTTCATTCGGTATTTCAAAATAGAGTATTACCTTTTAAAGAAAGTGGCTTCGCTCCCATTGGAAAAGTTAATAAAATGATTGTCATTTCAGATGGTGATGTAATTAAAAATCAACTGGACAAGAACTTTCAACCCCTAGAATTAGGTTTTGACAAATGGACTAATAATCTCTATGCCAACAAAGAACTCTTGATGAATTGTGTGAATTATTTATTAGATGACAACGGACTTATTAACATAAGAAGTAAAGAAGTGGACTTGCCTATTCTGGATACTCAGAAGGTAGCGGAGGAATATACTTTTTCACAAATTATAACTGTCGGAGTTCCAATAGGAATTTTGATACTGTTTGGATTATGCTTTAGTTTCTTGAGAAAAAAGAAATATAGTAACTAATGTTAATAAATATCTTTTTAAAATTGAGTTCTTTAAGATATATTTGTAAAATAATTAAAGATGAAATGTCTCAAGATTAGATTTGTTTTTTGAGAAATATTTATAAGCCATTGCATCTTCCAATAAAAAATTAAATTAAATTACGGATGAAATTTATTGTATCAAGCTCGTATTTATTAAAACAACTTCAGGTATTAGGTAGTGTTATTAACAGTAGTAATACATTACCAATTCTAGACAACTTTTTATTTGAACTCGATAAAAAATCATTAACTGTTTCTTCTTCTGATTTGGAAACAACGATGTCGGCTACATTAGAAATTGAATCTACAGATAAAGGAAGTGTTGCTGTTCCTGCAAAATTGTTATTAGACATTCTAAAAACATTTCCAGAGCAACCTTTGACTTTCACTGTTGAAGAAAACAGCACAATAGAAATCAGTTCAAACTCTGGGAAATATGCAATTGCCTATGCCCTTGGAGAAGAATTTCCAAAATCAGTTACATTAGAAGATTCATCCTCTACCTTAGTTCCTGCAGAAGTACTATCAACCGCTATTAGCAAAACCATTTTTGCTGCCGGAAACGATGATTTGCGACCAGTTATGTCTGGGGTTTTCTTTCAATTTTCTCCGGAAGGATTAATTTTTGTAGCAACAGATGCCCACAAATTAGTAAAATATGCTCGAACTGATGTAAAAGCATCCCAAGTAGCTGATTTTATTATGCCAAAGAAACCTTTAAATATTTTAAAAAGTATTTTAGGCGCTTCTGATGCTGAAGTTAAAATTGATTATAATGACGCAAATGCAACGTTCTCATTTGAAAATTACCTATTAACTTGTAGATTAATTGATGGGAAATATCCAAATTATGAAGCGGTTATTCCAAAAGAAAACCCAAATAAATTATTGATAGATAGAACACAATTTTTCAGTTCTGTTCGTCGTGTTGCTATTTTTTCTAACAAAACTACCCATCAAATTCGTTTGAAAATAGCGGGTACCGAATTAAATATTTCAGCAGAAGATATTGATTATTCTAACAAAGCAGAGGAAAGGTTGACCTGTGATTACCAAGGTGATGATATGCAAATAGGCTTTAACTCAAGATTCTTGTTAGAAATGTTAAGTAATTTACAATCAGAAGAAATTCAATTGGAAATGTCTATGCCTAATCGTGCTGGAATCCTTACTCCTGTTGATGGTCTTGATGATGGAGAAACCGTTACAATGCTTGTAATGCCTGTAATGCTTAACAACTAAAACAGACTGTTAACATAAAAAAAACGTCTTGTACTTAACAAGACGTTTTTTTTGAGATAGATTGAAGTTATTTTAATATTTTATACTTATAACAACTGTGTTTTGAATAATTGAACCAAAGCAGAATTAATATAATTAAAATACAAATATAGCTCTTTCACTCATCATTTCATTAACTTGGTTAGCTACCTCTTCAATTATAGATTCATCTTTATGATTCATTATCACTTTATCAATTAGATCTACTATTACTTCCATATCTTCTTCTAACAATCCTCGAGTGGTAATTGCAGGTGTTCCAACTCGAATACCAGATGTAATAAAAGGAGATTTATCATCAAAAGGAACCATGTTTTTATTAACGGTAATTTCAGCTTTAACTAAAGAATTTTCGGCCTCTTTACCGGTAATATTTTTATTTCTTAAATCTATCAACATCATGTGATTATCGGTTCCTCCAGAAATTAAATGATACCCTCTTCTGTTAAATGCTTCTGCCATTGCTTTAGCATTTTTTTGAACTTGCAGGGCGTATCTAAAAAATTCGTCGGTTAAACATTCTCCAAAAGCAACTGCTTTTGCTGCAATAATATGCATTAACGGACCTCCTTGATTACCCGGGAAAACTGCTAAATCCATTAAAGACGACATCATTCTAACTTCACCTTTTGGATTAGTCAATCCCCATGGGTTTTCAAAATCTTTACCCATCATAATCATTCCGCCTCGAGGTCCACGTAACGTTTTGTGAGTTGTAGTTGTTACAATATGGCAATGCGGAATTGGGTCGTTCATTAATCCTTTAGCAATTAATCCTGCTGGGTGCGAAATATCAGCCAATAATAATGCTCCAACACTATCGGCAATTTCTCTAAAACGCTTAAAATCCATATCACGACAATAAGCAGATGCTCCAGCAATAATTAATTTTGGTTGTTCTTTTATAGCAATTTCTTGTATTTTATCATAATCAAATAGACCCGTTTCTTGCTCAACTCCATAGAAACTTGGAGTATATATTTTTCCAGAAAAATTTACGGGAGAACCATGAGTTAAGTGGCCTCCATGAGATAAATCAAATCCTAAAATTTTATCTCCAGGCTTCAAACAAGCGGCAAAAACTGCTGTATTAGCTTGCGAACCCGAATGCGGTTGCACATTCACATATTCGGCTCCAAATAACGATTTGGCTCTATCTATTGCTATCTGTTCAACAACATCTACGACCTCACATCCACCATAATATCGTTTTCCTGGATATCCTTCAGCATATTTATTAGTTAAACAGGAACCTGCCGCTTCCATTACTTGGTCACTCACAAAATTTTCAGAGGCAATTAGCTCTATTCCATGTATTTGTCTGTCTTGTTCGTCAAGAATTAAATCGAAAATTTGTTCGTCGCGTTGCATTATTTATGATTTTTTGTTAAAACTTTTCAAAATTACAAAATATGTTTGTCAAATAAATTCTAAATGATATATTTGATTACATTTTTTTCAACAACAAATCAACAATATAATATGCCTAACACAGCTAACTTTTCAAATAGAAAATCATGGATAATCGTTCCACTAAATAGTGATTTTCCAATTCAAAATATTCCGTTCGGGGTTTTTTTAACTAAAGAGGATGTAATAACTATTGGAACTCGAATTGGTGATTGTGCTATAGATATGGGAGCATTGCAGCAATTAGGATATTTTGAAGGAATAGAACTCACTGATGACATCTTTATGCAAGATACCCTGAATGATTTTATTTCGGATGGAAAAAAAACATGGCGATTGGTAAGAAATCGTTTAGCCGATTTATTTGATGTAAATAATCCAAAATTAAGAGATAATAAAGAACATCGAGATATTATAATTTTCAGCATTAATGAAATTGAAATGCTACTACCCATTCAAATTGGTGATTATACAGATTTTTATTCCAGTAAAGAACATGCCACCAATGTTGGAAAAATGTTTCGTGATCCAGCCAACGCATTGTTACCCAATTGGCTTCATATTCCAGTCGGTTATCATGGAAGAAGTTCGAGCATTATACCATCAGGAATTCCTATTCACCGCCCTATGGGTCAAACCCTTCCAAATGGAGAAAACACTCCGGTTTTTGGTCCTTCCAGATTAGTAGATTTTGAATTAGAAACAGCTTTTATTACAACAGATGCTAACATATTGGGTGAAAATATACCTATAAATGAAGCAGAAGATTATATTTTTGGAATGGTACTTCTTAATGATTGGAGTGCAAGAGACATTCAAAAATGGGAATATGTTCCACTTGGGCCTTTTTTAGCTAAAAACTTTGCTTCTTCAATTTCACCATGGATTGTAACTATGGATGCGTTAGAAGCTTTTAGAGTTAAAGGACCTAAACAAGAACCGACTCCACTTTCTTACTTACAACAAAAAGGAAAACATGCTTATGATATTAATCTTGAAGTGTATATTGAGCCCGAAAATGCTTCGCCTACTTTAGTGTCTAAATCAAATTTTAAATATATGTATTGGTCTATGAGCCAACAATTGACGCACCACACTTCTAATGGCTGTCGAGTAAATTCTGGTGACATGATGGGTTCAGGAACTATTTCGGGACCTACAGAAGATAGTTTAGGGTCGATGTTAGAATTGACTTGGGGTGGTCAAAAACCCATTAAACTGAATGATGGTACTGAACGTAAATTCATAAACGATAATGATACTGTAATTATGAAAGGATATTGCCAAAATAGTTCAGTTCGAATAGGTTTTGGTGAAGTTTCTTGTAAACTTCTACCTCCGTTTGTTAGAAAATAATTGAATATTTTTTGAACTAGAATTATAAAAATCGATTTAAATCTTCCGCAGCAATATTACTGTGAGAAGCATCATAAATGCATTTCCCTTTACTAATTAACAATAATTGTGGGGATTGGTGTTCTACTACAAATTGTACCGCTATTTCATTTGAAATATCACGATGGTTTAGTAAATCTAAAAAATAAAGTGGAATTTTAACTTCCAAATTATAATCATTTTCAAATTGTTTCAATGCAAATCGACTAATATTGCATCGAGTGCTATGCTTAAAAATTAATACCGGTTTTTCATTTGACAAATCTATAATCTCATTTAATTGCCCTAAATCGGTTAATATAATCCAATTCAGTTTTGAAACTAGCATTTGTTCATCAGAACTACCGAAAATATTTTTAAATAAACTCATATTTTGTAATTGATTAAGTCTTTTTGTCGTAACGTTTGTAGTATTTTTTTTTAATATAGTCCTTTCGACCAAATATAAATAATGAAATATTAATTGTTAAATCGTTTTTCAAATATCGGCAATACAAACTAATTATAAAATCTTAAAAAAACAGTACCAAAAATTTTTGGTACTGTTTAATTTATCTGTTTTTATATAATAATCTCTATCGAGTATTTAGGCCTAGTTAAATTACTGTTTTTTAACTTTAGTAAATTCAAAACTTTGACCACTAACGTTTAATGTAAAACCATCTTTAGCTGCATTAAACTGAATTGATAATCCAGCTTGATCCATACTAAACTTTCCGTTACCTTTATCTTCCAATGGAACCGATGGTTGTCCCTGGGTATTAATAACCAAACTATCATCTTCAACGGTGAAATTAATTTTAATTGGAATTTTAACACTAGAGAAGTCACCAACATAACCGTCAAGACCAACAACTTTTTCTACTCCATTTTTAGCAGCTGTCCAAACATTATTTTCATCATTAATGTCAGGAAAAACATTGTCAGGGTCTAATTTAACCGTATCTAATTCTTCTTTAGTATCTACTTTAAAAGTCCATATTTTGTTTCTTTGCCAAATTTCAACTGGCAACGATTTTCTAGAAACAACTCCACTTTTGGTTTTAATTTCGACTACAACGGGCATTACCATTTTATCTAGATTTTCAACTGTAATTAAAGCTCCGTTTTTAGCGTCACCTTTATCATATTTAACTTTTACAATTCCTTGATCTAAACTCCAATTATTCATAAACCAACTTCTCCAAAACCATCCTAAATCTTCACCTGCCACATTTTCAATAGTTCTAAAAAAATCATCTGGCATTGGATGTTTAAAAGCCCATTGTTCCGTATAAGTTCTAAATGCTTTATCAAAACGCTCTTTTCCAAGAACTTGGTTACGTAGCACATCTAAACCAGAACCAGGCTTGAAATAAGCTAAAATTCCAAGATTTGCTTCTTTTAAATTATCTGGGGCAGCCATAACAGGTTCCATTTCTGGATTAGTTAACATGCTTGAAGATTGGTGCATATTTGGTGATTTTTGTTCATACTCACCATTGTTAAAATCTTTTGAACTAATTCCATTAATAAATGTATTAAAACCTTCATCCATCCAAGCAAACAAACGCTCGTTTGAACCCACAATCATTGGATACCAACCGTGGCCAAATTCGTGATCTGTTACGCCCCAAAGTTCTTCTCCTTTAGATTTAAAATCACAAAAAACAATCCCTGGATATTCCATTCCGCCTTCATTACCTGCAACATTGGTAGCCGCTGGGTAAGGAAATTCAAACCATCTTTTAGAATAATTTTCTATTGAAGTTTTAGTATATTCTGTAGCTCTACCCCAAGCCGCTTGTCCGTCTGCTTCAATTGGATAAGTAGAAATTGCAATTGATTTTTTACCACTTGGCAAATTAATTCTAGCAGCATCAACAATAAAAGCAGCTGAAGAAGCCCATGAAACATCACGAGCATTTTTAATTTTAAATTTCCAAGTTAAGCTGCTTTTTCCAGCTGGACGTGAAGAAGGGTTAGTAACCTCTTCGGCAGTACGAATCATAACTGTTTTATCACTGTTTTTTGCTGTTACCCAACGTTTTTGTTGTTCTGCAGTGTATACTTCCGTTGGATTTTGCAAATCACCAGAACAAACCACAATATGATTTGCTGGAGCAGTAATTGCCACATCAAAATCACCATATTCTAAATAAAATTCACCAGCACCCAAATAAGGTCTTGTATTCCAACCTAATACATCGTCATAAACGCACATTCTAGGATACCATTGAGCAATTGTAAAAATTTTACCGTTTTTAGTATCAACAACTCCCATTCTATCAGATCCATAATCTGGAGAAACGAATGAAAATACAATTTTAAGTTTTACAGAAGCACCATTTCCAGATAAATCTTGCGGAAGATTAACTTGCATACGAGTATCAACTACTGTAAATGGTACTTCTTTTTCAACTAATTTTCCTGAGGCCGATGAAACAATCTTAACCGATTTAATGTTGAATCCTCCATCAAAATCTTGACCTTTAGCGCCGTTTCTACTTCCTTTTAAAGGTATAATTGCATTTCCGCGCGAATCTTTTTTAAATAAATTTTGATCTACATTCATCCATAAAAATCCCAATTTATCAGGACTGTTATTGGTATATGTCAAAATTTCTGAACCAATTATTTCTTTGGTTTGATCATTTAATGTAGCAGTTAATGAATAATCGGCTCTATTTTGCCAATATTTAGCACCAGGTTGACCACTTGCAGAACGAGTTTCCGTAGCGTTTTTGGTATAAAAATTATTAGCAAACGTCTCATTATAGTTGTAATTTGAGGTTGGCTTGGCTTCTTGAGCAAAAACAGAAGAAACTCCAAAAAATAAAGCACTTAGTGAAAAGGATTTAAGAAGAATGTTTTTCATAAATTTAAATTTTAATTTATAGCAAATAAAAGAAAAAAATGCTTTTGATTGTTCAAAAGCATGATATTAGTAGTAAAAAAAGTTTTTTGTTACGCCGATTTAAAAATTCTATTAATTGGAATTACATTTCCTTGCTTTAAAATCACTCGATGATCGGTTAAACCCCAAACGGTAGTTTCAACCACTTTTTTAGAATTATTGTCTTCAAAGTAAATTTTAATCTTAGAATGTTCTAAATTTCCTAATGAAAGTGCTCGATTTAAATCGTTAAATCGTTGATTTTTTTCTGTAACATCGTTCAAAACATCTACTTTTGGAAATGATAATTCTGCAATCATTTCTTTTTCTATTAATTCAAAATTGGTTTCCATAGGATTTACTTATTATTGATTATTTATATGGATAAAAATATTAATGAGAATTAATAATATTAATAAATATATTTACCTCAAAGTAATTTTTAAACTTAATTGATGCCTGTAACAATTTCAAATTCAAAATTATCAGCACATATTAATTTCATAGGAGCCGAATTATTCTCTTTAAAATCGAAAGAAAACAATCAAGAATTTATTTGGGAAGGAAATCCTGATTTCTGGGGAAAACATTCGCCAATATTATTTCCTATTGTAGGCACTTTAAAAAACAATTGTTATACTTACAACGGTAAACTATTTCAATTATTGCGACATGGATTAGCTAGAAACCTTAATTTTAGCTTAATTTATACCTCTGAAAAGCAAGCGATTTTTAGTTTACAATCATCTGAAGAAACTAAACAAGCTTTTCCATTTGAATTTGAATTGCAACTAACTTACACCCTTTTGGATACTAAATTAGAGATAAAATACACTGTAATCAATAAAGATAAAGTAGATATACCCTTTTCAATTGGCGCACATCCAGCGTTTGCATTACCAAATAATTTTGAAAATTATGCATTAGAATTTAATCAAGAGGAAACACTTACTTGTTTTACATTAGAAAATGAATTAATTTCTGATAACAATTTTGAAGTGGCTTTAGTTAATAAGAAACTTCCACTAACCTATTCGACATTTGAAAAAGACGCTTTGATTTTTAAAACCTTGCAAACAAGATCTATTACAATTTTAGAAAAGAAAAAACCTCTTCTAAAAGTAGTTTTTGATGATTTTAAAAACCTGGGTATTTGGACAAAAGTGGGAGCACCATTTATTTGCATTGAACCTTGGCTGGGTTATTCAGATACAATTCATTCCACTGGACACATTTTGGAGAAAGAGGGCATACAAATTGTTGAAGAAAACACTAAATTTGAATGCCTATTTTTAATTGAAATTTTATAAAAAAACAAATGCTAGAAATTAATTTTCATCCATTTAAAAATTTAGAAACCGAACGTCTTTTGTTGCGAAGAGTTTCGGACTCTGATGTTGCTGAAATTTTGGAACTTCGTGGCAGTTCAGAAACAATGCAATTTATTCCTCGTCCTATATTAAAAACCAAAGAAGAGGCATTGACACATTTTAAAATGATTGAAGATAAAATTGAAAATAACCAAAGTATCAATTGGGCTATTACTTTAAAAGGACAACCGAAACTTATAGGAATTATTGGGCATTATAGAATTCAACCTGAAAACCACCGTTGCGAAATTGGTTATATGATTTTACCCCAATATAACGGAAAAGGAATTGTGACCGAAGCCATTAAAGTAGTTTTGGAATATGGATTTGAAGAGTTGCAAATGCACTCTATTGAAGCAGTAATCGATCCCGAAAACCTAGCATCAGAGCGTGTTTTACAAAAAAATGGCTTTGTAAAAGAAGCTCATATACTTGAGAATGAACTGTGGAATGGCAAATTTTGTGATAGCGTAATTTATTCAATTTTAAAAAGAAATTTCAAAAAATAATTAAAGGTGTTTATTTAATTTTGGTAAGGTTTTAATGTATAATTGTTCGACCTTTTTTCTGGCCCATTCCGTTTTTCGTAAAAATGTCAAGCTCGACTTTACACTTGGATTCTCTTTAAAACACTTTATATTTATTCTTTCACCTAAATTTTCAAATCCATAAATTACCTCCAATTGTTCCACTATTTTTTGAAGTGTAATTCCGTGTAATGGATCGCTTGATTTATTGTTTTCCATAAAGACAAAGATACTATTTTTCTATTACTAGATTACAAATCAAAATCTTGTTTTAATTTCACTTTTTGCTTCATTATTTTGTTAGTATATTTGCATAGTTATGATTAAAGCTGCCAATATTCTAAACAAAAAAGCAAAATTCGATTATGAGATTATCGAAACATATTCTGCTGGAATCGTTTTAACTGGAACAGAAATTAAATCGATTCGATTAGGAAA
>Ga0114958_10001481_pt1 | contig 18505 bp, 14 predicted proteins | sample C_130208_EF_Meta_FD_89577 | JGI IMG/M metagenome (GOLD analysis project Ga0114958, IMG submission 89577) | Freshwater microbial communities from Lake Croche, Canada to study carbon cycling - C_130208_EF_MetaG | ecosystem: Environmental > Aquatic > Freshwater > Lake | place: Lake Croche, Canada...
CCTTCACCGATGTGGAGGCGGAATCCGCCGTGCGGGTCACCACCACGCTTGGCACCATGGATTTCATCCTGTTCAACGCCGCCACCCCGGCCACGGTGACGAATTTCATGAGTTATGTGAATGCCGGCAAATACACTGATGTGGACTTTCACCGCAGCATTGCCGGTTTTGTGATTCAGGGCGGCGGCTTCAAAGGGGCTGGAAGCGGCAGCAATTTCACCAGCGTGGTGACCGCGCCGCCGGTGGTCAATGAGCCGGGCATCGCCAACGTGCGCGGTACCGTGTCGATGGCCAAGCTGGGCGGTGACCCTAACAGCGCCACCAGCCAGTTTTTTGTCAGTCTGGGCGACAACCGTGCGAACCTGGATTACCAGAATGGCGGCTTCACGGTCTTTGGCCGGGTGGCGGGCAATGGCATGGCGGTGGCCGACGCCATCAGTAGCCTGCCAGCCACCACCTATAACTTGTTGCTTGATGGCAGCGCCTCGGCCACTTCATTCACGGATTTCCCGATGAACGCAATGACGGCTCCCGCGGTGATGGACCCGACGAAGCTGGTGAAGATGAACTCGGTCACAACCATTCCCACCCTGAGTTATAGCATCACCGGCAATACCAATCCCGCCGTCGCCTCCGCCAGTATCGTTGGCGGACAACTCCACCTGGTGGGGCTGGTGGGAGGGCACACGACCGTGACCCTCACCGCCACCGACCTGGATAATCTCACCACCACCCAGAGCGTGGCGGTGGACCTAACGGACACCTATGCCACCTGGGCGTTGCGCACCACCTTTCCGGGCGGTCAGAACGCCTTGGCGGCGAATCCGGATGCGGACGGTTGGAACAATTTGCAGGAATATGCTTTCCTGGGTGATCCGGCGGTGCTCAGCGCGACGCGTTCGGTGGTTTACTCCGGGGTTTCAGGGGTCGCCCCGGCAGCCCGATACATAAACCTGACCTTTCCGGTGCGCAAGTTCACCCAAGGCCTGACTTACGCGCTGGAGGCCAACAGCGGCCTGTCGGGCACCTGGACTGAGATTTGGAATTCAACCAATGGGTTTGTTCACGCGCAGGTGGTGAGTGCGGTGGACCAGGCGGACCGCACGGTCGTGACGATCAAGGATACGGCCGCGTTGAGCGCGCAGCCGAAGCGCTTCCTGCGCGTCAAGGTGGTTCAAAACTAGGGGCACAGGGACCGTTTCGTGCTCGAAGGATTTAAGCGAAGCCCGGGCTAATGGCTGTCATCCATGCGCGACCCGAGCGACCACGCGCGGGTGCTACCGGTGTGTCATGAGCGGCTGGGCAACGTGCCCACGGTCGTCCTCCAGGCCCCGGTGTGCCGCCCCGGCTGGCTCATCCAGATGTCTGGCATCGCCACGGTCGCCACGGTCGCCACGGTCGCCACGGTCGCCACGGCCTGCCGGAGCTGCCGCCGTTCTAACAACAACCGAGCCGGGGCTTGTCAAGCGCTGGGATTGGGCCATGTTGGTGGCACATGATTTCACTTGGCCAGCTGGAGCGTCGTTTGGGCGGCTTGTCGTTTCCGGGGTTCCTGCGCTATTACGCGCTGCTCCACGCGCTGGTTTATGTGTTGCAACTGGTGCGGCCGGACATCGGCGCTTTGTTAGAATTCAATCGTTCGAGGATTTTTGCGGGTGAAGTCTGGCGGGTGGTGACTTTTTTGTTCTCCTCCTCGGGGTTGATCGCGCCCGGGGGCATGGGGTTGGTGATGATGGTGTTCATGGTCATGATTGCCTTCATGATGAGCGCGGCCTTGGAGGACGCGTGGGGCGAGTTCAAGACGACGTTGTTTTTTGCCTGTGGAATTCTCGGCTTGGTCGTGGCCAATTTGCTCATCCCGCACGCGATGGCCGGCTCCGGGTTCTTGCTCTACGGCACGGCGTTTTTGGCCTTCGCCACCTTGTTCCCCAAAGTCGAGTTTCTGGTGTTTTTCGTGCTGCCGGTGCAGGTCCGGTTTCTGGCTTGGATTCAGGCGGTGGGCTTGGTGCTCGCGGCGTGTGGCGACTGGCGGTTGGTGCCGTTTTTTCTACTCGGTTATGCCAACTATCTGGTGTTCGCCGGGTGGCCGGCGCTGCGTGGCACCGCCCGGGTCATGGAGGCGGCCCAGCGCAAGCGGCGCTTCAACTCCGCCCGCGTGCCGGCATCCGCCGCGTTTCACACCTGTGCGGCTTGTGACCGGACGGACGTGACCGACGCGCATCTGGAGTTCCGGGTCGGCCGTGACGGCCGGGAATACTGCATCGACCATTTGGACGAGTAAGCGCCTCAGAGGATCTCGCGGATGAAGGCGTCCTTTTGGAAGATCGTGAACGCTTCGGGTTCTTCGCCGGTGCCGAGGAAGCGCGGCGGGATGCCGAGTTGGGCTTGGATGGTCACGGCGATGCCGCCCTTGCCCGAACCATCGAGTTTGGTGACGATCAGGCCGTCGAGCGGGCTGGCCTTGTGGAATTCCTTGGCCTGTTGCAGGGCGTTGGTGCCGGTGGTGGCATCGACCACCAGCAAGGTGAGATGCGGCGCGTTTTCATCCTGCTTGGCGAGCGTGCGACGGATTTTCCCGAGTTCCTCCATCAGGTTATGGCGGGTATGGAGGCGTCCGGCGGTATCACAGATCAGGAATTGGCTGTGCGTGGCGATTGCCTGCTGATGGGCGTGGAAACAGACGGATGACGGGTCCGCGTTTGGGTTGCCATGAACCACCGGCAGACCGAGTCGTTCACCCCAGCGTTGGAGTTGCTCGACGGCGGCGGCGCGGAATGTGTCGGCGGCGGCCAGCACGATCGAATGGCCGCGGTGCTTGAGCCACACCCCGAGCTTGGCCGATGAGGTGGTTTTACCGGTGCCATTGACGCCCACCACCAAGATCACGAACGGCTTGCCATCCGCTCGGGGAGCGGGCGGCGGCGAGTCCTCCGGTAAGCGCTCCGCGAGGTGACGGCGGGTGGTTTCCACCACGTCGTCGGCGGAGATTTCCCGGCCGAGCGCGCGCAGTGCGTCGAGAATCTCGGTGGTTAGATGAATGCCGAGATCGGAGCTGATCAGATCGGATTCCAAGTCGTCCCAATCGATTTCAGCGCGATTGGTGATTTTATTGAACAGAGATTTGAAAAAGCCGGCCATGGGTGCAGCGCAGAGTGGGCAGGCAAAGATGGATGAGACAAGTCCTTAGTCTAGCTGAGACACGGGCTGCAGGACGGGCTGCGCCGCCCGAGAAGGCGGCCGCATAGATGCCGAGTTCGCTGAAATGTCAATCCAGTTGCCTGGCTTGATGCGGGCGGTTGCGCCATCGACCTGCAGTCCGTGTCCGCCGCGCGATGCGTGGGCGGTGACTTTGCCGGTGCGTTTGCCTGCCGGTCAATCAATGGGCCTCCACCGCCGGAAGTTCGGCGATGGGCGAGGTTTCCTCAGCGGCCTCATCGGGCACGTCATCGGGCACGTCGTCATCGAATTCCGGCTCCTGGGTTTCGTCCTCCTCGAAGTCGTCCTCATCCATGAGTTCGCCATGGAACAGGTGGAACTTGCGCTTGCGCTGGTGGGCGGGCAGCGGCGAGAGAATCATGGCCACGGCGCGGCCGTTGAGGCGCGGTGCCTGGTCCACTTGGGCCATGGATTTGAGGTCTTCAATGATCCGGTTGAGCACGACGAAGCCGAGGTCTTTGTGGGCGTTTTCGCGACCGCGGAACTGCAGCACAAACCGGCACTTGTGATTGCCCTCGAGGAATCCTTCCGCCCGGCCTAGTTTGATGTTGTAGTCGTGCTGGCCAGTGCCGACGCGGAACTTGACCTCCTTCATCCGGGTGGAGCTCTTGGATTTCTGCTTTTTGAGCTTGGCCTGTTCGTATTTGTATTTGCCGTAATCGACGATCTTGCAGACCGGCGGATCCACTTGTCCGGCGATCTCGACGAGGTCGAGACCGAGCGATTGGGCTTTGGCGAGCGCCTCGCGCGAGCTCATCACGCCGAGTTGCTCGCCGGTGGCGAGGACGACACGAACTTTCGGGGCACGGATTCGGTCATTGATCCGCGTCATGTCGCGGTAACGACCCCTGTTTTGGTCTCTTTGTGGCTTAGCGATGGCGGTGTCCTCCAGTGGGTAGATGCGACGCGCCGGGGCACGGACGGGCAAAGCCGCCGCACAAGGTCGGTGCGAAGAGGGGTGCGAAACGATAAGCCAAACGCCGGATCATAGATCGGAGACGGCGTGACCCGACCGATCATTGTGATCAGTGAGGTGTTCGGTATGGAATCGTTCGAGAAAAATCATTGCGCGGCGGGTGGGCCGGGTAGTGGTGGTGACCGCCGTGTTGAATGAACAAATCCTTCAGCCTGCGTGCAACCGTGTGAATCATTAGGGCAGGTGCGCCCATCCGGCAAGTTTCTTTTCACGGCTTTCTTTTTCGCGGGGTGCATACGGATGTTCTTGTCCGGCCATTGGGTGGCTGGCATTCTGGGAAACCATGAAAACTTCACATCCCCCCAGATTGAATCATGCAGAAGCGCTCGCCGCCCGCTTCCTCGCCGCCGGTTCCCTCGTCGCCGGCCTCGCACCCCACCACGCACGGGCACTGAATGCGGCCGATAATTTCATCGGTGCGAGTGACGGCAGTCTCCTCGTTACCACCAATTGGAGCCTCGGCGTGTTGCCCAGGGTGACCCATGATGCGGTGTTCACGGAGAAGCCTGGAATCCGTGTGTTGTCGGCTAACAATCTGATCGTGGGTTCGTTTAATCTGACCGCAACAACCGGAATTTTCTCGATTCGGAACTACACGGGCACAGTAACCTCACACAATCTAACACTCGGCGGGTCGGGCAACCTCGGCAATGCCGTGAGCGGCACCGCGGAGGACCTCCTCTATGCGGCCACTGGCAGCACGTTCAATATCAAGGGAGATAATCCAAACGGCGCTGGCGTGCTCCATCTAGTCCTCGGCCAGAACGGCCATTTCAACATCGCGGGCTCATGCGAGATTTCGTCGATCATTTCAGACAGCGGCAACCACTACGGGTTCACCAAGACCGGTGCGGGCAAACTCACGCTCTCAGGAGTGAACACCTACGGCGGCAACACCACGGTGAGCGCCGGTACTCTGGAGCTCGCCGCTAGTGCCGGGTTGAAATTCGTCGTCACCGATTCATCTAACAACAAGCTCGACGGCACCGGCACGCTCACGTTGAATGGCGGTTTCACGATTGACACCACTGCAGTGACCCTGACCACCGGATCGTGGACGCTGGTGGAGTGTTCCGCCTTGAAAGAAGCCTTTGGTGCCACGTTTCAAGTGGCCGGGGCGGATCATTCGGGACACCCCCATGTCTGGACGAAAGTTGAGGGCACCCAAACCTGGACGTTCACCGAAGCCACCGGCGTGCTCGCGCTCACCAGCAGCGCGCTCTCCGCCTACGACACGTGGGCGACAACGGCCTACGGCTTGAGCGGTGCCGAGGCGGCCTTTGATTTGGATCACGACCACGATGGCATCGCCAATGGGGTGGAGTGGATCCTCGGGGGTGACCCGACCCGCAATGACGCGGCGGCCATCCTGCCAGCCATCACCGGCTCTCCCGCTACCGGCCTGACTCTCGTCTTCAAGCGCGCCGCCGCCGCGCTGGCCGCAGCCACCCTCGTCGTCGAATGGGGCAGCGGCCCCGGCGCGCTTTCTAACACCATCGCCATCGGCACCACGGACAGCGGCCCTAACGGCAACCAGCCGACTGTGGATGTCGATGCTCCCGCCGCCGGCCAGGTGACCGTCAATATCCCGGCGGCCAATGCCAGCGGCGGCAAAATCTTCGCCCGGCTCAAGGCGGTGCCCAAGTAATACCATCTCTCACACGCCGCGGCGCTCGCCCCACAGGCGGATGTGGAGGCGGTCGCAAAAGCGGAAGCCCAGGTCGCGGCAGAGTTCGGCGAGCCACGGGGCGGTGCGGTCGAGCTCGGCGGCGCTGCGTCCCTGGGGCATGAGCAGGATGCGCTCGTATGGAATGTGGAAACGGGCGCGCAGAGTTTGGACCTCCGCCAGATCCGCGGGCGTGGAGACCACGAATTTGAACCAGCTGTTAGGCGAGGCGGCGAAAAAGCGCAGCGCGTCGGGCACCAGCCGCAGGGCCTCGGCCATGCCGGCATTGGCGAGTTTGGGCGAGACGTTGAATTGGTCGACGGCCTCGGCGAAGGCGGGGGAGGGGATGCGGGTGGCGTTGGTTTCAACCTCGAAATAACAGTCAGGCATTTGCCCGCGGATCCGCCCGATCATGTCGAGGAACCCGTCCTCCTGCAAGAGCGGCTCACCGCCGGTGATGACCACCCGCGGGCAGCCGAAGGCCAGCACGAGCCGCGCAGCCTCGGCGGGGTCGAGCTCGATGGTGACGTCGGCTTTCGGGAATTTGGCGTAGCCAGGAATGGCGTCCTTCTCGTGCGGCCACGGCGTGCCTTGAAAATTCCAGGTGTAATCGGTGTCGCACCAGACGCAGTGGAGGTTGCAGCGCGACGCGCGGATGAACACCGCGGGCGCTCCGGCACCCGGGCCCTCGCCTTGGATCGTGTGGAAAATCTCCGGGCCGGCACCGAGCTTTGCGAGTTTCATGGACGCCACCTATCAAGCACGGATCGCCACGGGTGGATATGGATTTTTTCATTTGAGGCGAGCGGGATGCCGCGGAATGGGTGAAACGCCGCCGGATCGATGTCCGCCGCACCGTGGATTTCGACATGGCCGAGGCGCTGCTCGCCCAGGCGGTGGCAATTGCGTCACATTGAGCGCTTTTCCGGGTTGCCAAACCGTGAAATGCCGGGTTACCTTCCGCCCGCGTCACGGCCCCAAAGCCCCCATCAGCCTCATAGTGTAATGGTAACACCCCGGATTTTGATTCCGTTATTCTAGGTTCGAGCCCTAGTGAGGCTACTTGGTTTTCCATTTGGGCCTTCGCGCGAGATATCTCCCTATTCAGTCAGAACGCACGCAGCATGGCGATGGACTCGGCGAGTTTGGCGGCGGGGGTGGCGGCTTTGAGGCGCGGGAAGCGCCGCCCTTCCAGCAGGATGTAATCGCCGTGGCGGTGGAGCATGAGTCGCTGGCCGGAAATCTCCACCGAGGCAATGCCTTCGCGCGCGGCGAGAGCCTTGATGCGCGCGATCTGCAGCAAATGGGCGGCGGCGTCGGGCAAGCGGCCGAAGCGGTCGCGCCAGGATTTCTCCAGCGCCTCGACGGCCTTCTCGGTGGTGGCCCCGGCCAGCTCGCGGTAGGCGGCGATGCGCACCCGGGTGTCCTCCAACCAGGATGCGGGGAGGAACGCTGGCAGGAAGCCTGGATTGTGGATGTTGGATTTTGGATTGAGGAACTGCGTCTCGGTGGGGATGATGAAGTCCGCCTTGAAAGTCGCCTCGCCGCGCGGCGCATCCTGGCGGCCCTTGAGCCGCTCCACCGACTGGCGCAGCAGCTGGCAGTAGAGCTCGAAGCCGATCTGCGAGATTTGGCCGGACTGCCGCGTGCCTAACAAATTGCCGGCTCCGCGGATTTCCAAATCGCGCATGGCGATTTTGAAGCCGGAGCCCAGCGCGGTGTATTGCTTGATGGCATGGATGCGCTTGCGCGCGTCGCCCACGGTCATCAGGTCGCGCGGCAGCAGCAGGATGGCGTAGGCTTGCTCGCCGGCGCGCCCGACGCGGCCGCGAAGCTGATAGAGGTCGGCCAGCCCGAAGCGGTCGGCACGGTCGATGAGGATGGTGTTGGCGTTGGGGATGTCGATGCCGGTTTCGATGATGGTGGTGGCCAGCAGCACGTCGGCCGCGCCCGTGACGAAGGTGTGCATGACGACTTCCAGGTCGTCCTTGTCCATTTGGCCGTGGCCGATGACGACGCGGGCCTCGGGGACGAGTTCGCGGAGGCGCGCGGCGACCATCTCGATGGATTTGACCCGGTTGTGGAGGAAAAACACCTGCCCGCCGCGCTTCATCTCGCGGCGGATGGCGTCGCGGATGACGCGCTCGTCGTAGGCGCAGACGGTGGTGGCCACCGGAATCCTGTTAGGTGGTGGGGTGTCGATGGTGGACATGTCGCGCGCTCCCATCAGCGCCATGTAGAGCGTGCGCGGAATCGGCGTGGCCGATAGCGTCAGCACGTCGACCTGACGGAATAACTGTTTGAACTTCTCCTTGTGGGCGACTCCGAAGCGCTGTTCCTCATCGACGACGACCAGCCCGAGGTCCTTGAAGAGCACGTCGCCCGAGATCAGGCGGTGGGTGCCGATGACCAGGTCCACCGCGCCGGAGGCGAGCCCGGCGATGGTGTCGCGGATTTCAGCGGGCGTGCGGAAGCGGTTGAGCAGATCGACGCGGATCGGGTAGTCCGACATCCGCTCGCGGAAGGTGCGCCAATGTTGTTCGGCGAGCACGGTGGTGGGCACCAGAATGGCGGCCTGCTTGCCGCTGGTGATGGCCTTGAAGGCGGCGCGGATGGCCACCTCGGTCTTGCCGAAGCCCACGTCCCCGCAGATCAGCCGGTCCATCGGGCGCGGCGATTCCAGATCGTGCTTGGTTTCCTCGATGGCGCGGCGCTGGTCGAGCGTCTCGGTGTAGTGGAACGAGCGCTCGAATTCCCACATCCACTTGCTGTCGGGCGGATGAGCGAAACCCGGCTCGTGCTGGCGCTCGGCCTGCACGCGCAGCAACTGCGCGGCATAATCGAGGATCGATTTTTCCGCCGCCTTGCGCGCGGTTTTCCAGGCCGCGCCGCCGAGCTTGTTGAGCTCGGGTGCCTTGCCGCCGATGCCGATGTATTTGCCGACGAGGTGGGCCTGCTCGAGCGGCACGCCTAACAGTGCTCCGTCGCGGTATTCCAACACCATCTCCTCGCCGTCGTCGCCCTGCTGGATGCCGCGGAAACGCGCGATGCCGTATTCGTAGTGGACGACCAGGTCGCCCTCCTCCATCTCGTCGAGGGTGACCCGCGCGCGGGCGGCGCGGGCTTTGTCGAGCGTGCTGCGCCGCGCGGTGCCGGGGGTGCGGTAGCGGCCGAAGAGCTCGGAGGACGACAGCACCGCGAGCTTGGTGAGCGGGTGGGTGAAGCCGGCCATCAACTCGCCGCGCAGCGCAACCAGGCCGAGGTCGCGATCCAAGTCCTTGCCGGCGAGCTCGGCGAAGCGGTCCTGCTCGCCCTTGTTAGAAAACACCATGGCCACCTCCCAGCCGTCGCGCCGCCAGTCATTGAGCTGGCGGAAGAAGTGATCGCGGCGCAGTTCCTCTAACACGAAGTCGCCGGCCTCGAAGGTGCCCAGCGGGCTGCCGAAGGTGGCAAGCGTGAAATCCTCCTCGCTGTTAAACTCGGCAGCGCCCTCGAGGATGCGCACGTCGGGCCGCCCGATTTCTGCGCCAAAGGAGATGACCCGGTCGCCCGCGCGCCGGTAGTCGGCCACGGTGGCCTCGGCCGCCGGCTCGGCCAGAAGCAAATCGGTTTCCGGCAACTTGAGCGTCGAGGCCTGCGAGTCGAGGTCGAACTCGCGGATCGACTCGAGCTCGGTGTCGAAAAACTCCAGGCGCAGCGGCCTGGCGGCCTGCCAGGCAAACAGGTCGAGGATGCCGCCGCGCACCGCGAACTGGCCGCGGGCGGCCACGGTGGGCACGCGCTCGTAGCCGTTGTCGGTTAGAGTTTGCGCCAATTCGGCGGGGTCGAGCCGGGTGGCGGGTTTGAGGGTGGCGCGCGCCGCGCGCAGGGCAGCGGGTGAGGGGGCCATTCCGGCAAAAGCCTCGCTGCCGCAGAGCACGGTGCAGGCATCCGCGCGGGCCAGGATTTCCAAGACGGCAAACCACTCGGCGGCGGACTCGGGATCGGCGAGCGTGCCGTCGCCGGTGGCCGCCGGCGGATCGGGCAGGACGAGGGCCTGGACGCCCCACAGTTCGAGCTCGGCGGCGAGACGCTCGCGGTGGCGGGGGATGTCGCTCACCAACCACACCCTCGGCATTTTCCCGTCGTTGGCGGCCGCGCAAACCAGCGCGGCGAGGAACGCGTGGGACGCCTCCGCGCAGTGATCGAGCACAATTTCCCCGGCACCGGTGGCCATGGGGGCCAGGCGCGCGGCTAAATCCGGGTGGTTGACGGCGCGGCGCAGCCAGCCGTGCGCGGGATCGTCCGAATGGGACACGCAGCAGTCATAGGGATGCGGCCTCGCCACCGCAAGCGGTATGTGGGTGTTTCCAGTGCTGGAGAATGGTGGCCACAGTTTGGTCCGGTTCGATCGGTCCATACGCTTGTTCAAAGCCCGCGCGGCGCAGCGCGGCGCGCACCTCGCTGTGCGCTTCCGCCAGCCGCAGGCTGATGCCGCGTTCACGCAAGGTCACCTGAATTTCCGCCAGCAGCTCCGCACCGGCCAAATCGAGTACCGGCACCGTGCCGAGGAAAAACACCGCCAGATTCACCCCGCCGCCGCGCGCATTGAGCAATTCAAAAAACCGGTCCCTGACGAATTCCACGTTGTAATAGAGCACCGGCCCGTCGCAGCGGAACACAAACACCTCCGGCACACGTTGGTTCTTCGGGTGGCGGATCAGGTCGGCGAAGTAATCGGAGTGAGGAACCAGGCCGAGTTCGGTGGTGTGGGGGCGCATGCCGCGGCGCAGCAACAGCACCAGCGAGAGAATCGCCCCGATGAGCACGCCCATCAGAAGTCCCGAACCCAGCACACCTAACAGCGCGGTCATCGCCACCGCGAACTCGCCGCGGCTGAAGCGCCAGATGCGCCGCAGCGCGGCCGGGCTGAACAGCCCGGTGACGGCCACCAGCACGATGGCGGCGAGCACCGGTTGCGGCAGGTATTGCAACCACCCTGAGAGATAAAGCGTCGCCGCGAGCATCAGCAGTGCGGCCACCAGTCCCGACAGCTGGGTGCGCGCGCCCGCTTGCTCGTTGACGAGCGATTGCGACATGCCGCCGCTGATCGGATACCCCTGGGTCAGTCCGACGGCGAGGTTGGCGGCGGCCAGCGCGAGGAACTCCTGGTCGCAATCGAGGCGGGCGCCGGATTTGCGCGTGAAGGACCGGCCCACGGCAGTGGTTTCCACGGCCGCCAGCAGAAAACACGCCATCGCCAGCGGCAACAGCGTGTTCACATCGCTCCAGTGCAGGGCGGGCAGGCCGAGGGCGGGCAGGCCTTGCGGCACCCGCCCTAACAATCTAACGCCGATGGCGGCGGGGTGCGCGGTGGCGCCAAGCACCAGCGCGGTGGCCACCACCACCAGCCCCACCGGCTTGTTAGGCAGGAATTTCTTGCCGAGCAGCAGGACCAGCAGCGACGCGCCGCCGATGGCGAGCGCGGCGGGACGGGTATCACCGAGATGAGCGAGGAAATGCCCGCCGCTTTGCCAGAAATCACCGCGGCCGCCATCAAAGCCGCAGAGCTTGGGCAACTGGCTGCCGATGAGTTGCAGGGCCACGCCGAGCTTGAATCCCACCAGCACGGTTTCCGAGATGAAATTCACCAGCACGCCGGCCCGCACCCACCAGGCGAGCACGGCGAGCGCCGCGACGAGCAGTGCGGTGCCGGCGGCGAGCGTGCCGAAGCGTGCCGCATCGCCATTGGTCAGCAAGCCGAGCGAGGAACCGACTAACAGCGAGATCGGCGAGGTGACGCTGATCGCGGTGTGCCGGGAACTGGCGAAGAGCCAGAAGACCAGCCCGGAAAAGATGCAGGCATACAACCCGGCTTGCGGCGGCAGGCCGGCGAGGGTGGCCGCGCCGATGCCCGCGGGCAGCAGATAGGCCGCCAGCGTGATGCCGGCCACCAGGTCCGGGCGCAGCCATGATAACTGATAGGCGCGCAGCCAGCCGAGCGCGGGCAGATGCACCCGCCACCCTGAAGGAGGCCTAGTAGGCGTGGTTGCCGGGGCGCTCATTGTGGTGACAGCGGTTGGAGCCTGCGCAGGCGGGAAGCGGCGGCGCAGGCGCTGACAAACGCCTCGAACAACGCCCGGTGCTCGGCATAGCGCTCGGCCAGGCGTTCCGGGTGGTATTGCACGGCCAGCAGGAACGGCAGGTTCGGGCGCGCGTCGGCCTTGAGTCCGAGCGCCTCGATGATGCCATCTGGCGCGCGGGCGATGACTTCAAAGGGCGCGGCCACGCGGTCCACCGCCTGATGGTGAATGCTGTTGACGCCCAGTCGGGTGGTGCCGGTGATTTCGGCCAGCAGCGACCCTGCCAGGATGTCCACCTCGTGAACCAGTTCGAGCCCGTCGTTCATGCGGCAGTGGTTGGTCGGGGAGGGGCGCTGGCTCGGGATGTCGGCCAGCAGGGTGCCTCCAAACGCCACGTTGAGGATTTGCTGGCCTCGGCAAATCGCCAACAACGGCCGCTTTTGCCGGAAGATCTCCGCGATCAGCAGCAACTCGCACTGGTCGCGTTCGCGGTCTTCCACCTGGACTTTGGCCTGCAGCCCGGGTGGCAGGTCCGGCGCATAATGGTCCGGATGGACGTCGTCACCACCCGTCAGCAGGACGCCATCGGCCAGGCTGACGGCGTGGGCCACCATGGCGCGCGAGGTGGCGCTCGGCAGGCTGAGCGGCAATCCTCCGGCACGCAGAATCGCTTGCGGGTAGGTGTCGGAGAGGCTGCTCGAGCGGTCTGCCATCTCGAACCCGTGCGGCTGCACGCAGGGTGTCACCAGGATCATTGGGGGCCGGGTCATGGTTGGGATGCTCATACTGGTTCCATTTTTGTCATCGCCTCGCGCAACCACCCTACCTGCTCCCAAATGGAATCCAATCGCCGGGCGACCCATTCTTGACAAAAACTCCGGTTTGTTGTTGCAATCCCGTCTCAATAGGCGAGGGTTCCCGCGTGATGGCACACGCACTGGCAACCGAGGTTAAGTCCGACTGTGACCTGACCTTGAATGAGGTCGGGGTCGGGTGTGACGTGACGATCCGGGTCTTGGGCGGGCCGGGCTGTGAGCGTCTGCGCGATCTCGGGTTGTGCGAGCAACTGCAGGTGCGCAAACTTTCCGGCGGGCGCAATCTGATCTGCTCGGTGTGCGGCACGCGCGTGGCCATCAGCCGAGAACTCGCGGAACATGTGTTAGTCGCGCCGGTGGATTGATCCGCCCCATGGGTCATGCACACTTTTCCCGAGCCTTCATCGACCATCGCGCTCATCGGCAATCCCAACGCCGGCAAAACCACCCTGTTCAACGCTCTCACAGGATCTAGCCAGAAGGTCGGGAATTATTCCGGGGTCACCGTGGAGCTCAAATCCGGTGAGACCTTCACGCCGCACGGCAAAAAACTCCGGGTGCTCGATTTGCCCGGGTGCTACTCGCTGCGCGCGCCCTCGCCGGATGAACAAGTGGCGGTGGACGCGCTGCACGGCGCGCTGCCCGGATTTGCCAAGCCGGACCTGGTGGTTTGTGTGTTAGACGCATCCAACCTCGAGCGCCACCTTCAGCTTGCGTTGCAAGTCATCGAGCTGCGCATCCCCACCGTGCTCGCGTTGAACATGGTGGACATGGCCGAGAAATCCGGGCTGCGGCTCGATCCGGCGAAACTGTCCGAGGAGCTCGGCGTGCCGGTGGTGCCGCTGCAAGCCAGCGCCAACAAGGGGATCATCGAGCTGAAGCAGGCACTGCGCTTTCCGTTTCCTGCGGCCCCCGAGGCGAAGTGGGCGGCGGCCGGCGGCGACCTGGAAGCCGCTCGGCGCGCCTTCATCCGCCGGTTGTGCGATCTGGCGGCGCGCCGTCCCGACGCCCACCAGTTGACGTTTTCGGACCGGCTCGATGGCTGGCTGCTGCACCCGGTGTTCGGCGGGTGGGTGTTTCTAGCGATCATGTTCACGGTGTTCTGGGCGATTTTCTCGTTTGCCAAAATCCCGATGAGTTGGATCGAGAGCGCCCAAGGCGCGCTGGCGGGCCGCTTGGCGGCGCTGCTGCCGGCGGGCGACCTGCGCTCGCTGTTAGTTGACGGGGTGCTCGGCGGGGTTGGCGGGGTGCTGGTGTTTTTGCCGCAGATCGTGTTGTTGTTTTTATTCATCGGGCTGCTGGAGAGTTCCGGCTACATGGCGCGTGCGGCCTATCTGATGGACGGGGTGATGGCCAAGGCCGGGCTGAGCGGCAAGGCGTTCCTGCCGCTGTTTAGCTCGTATGCTTGCGCGATTCCCGGGGTGATGGCCGCCCGCACCATTGGCTCGGCCAAGGAGCGGCTGGTCACCATTTTCATCGCGCCGTGGATGAGTTGTTCGGCGCGGCTGCCGGTGTATTTTCTGATTATCCCGCTGCTGTTGCACGAAACCGAAGGGTCGTGGAAGCAGGCGCTGGTCATGTTCGCCATCTACACGCTCGGCACGCTCAGCGCGTTCGTGGTGTCGCGGGTGCTGCGCCGCCAGCTCGGGCCGGATTCCAGCGCGCACCATTTCATGTTAGAGCTGCCGCCCTACCGCAGTCCGCAGTGGGGTTACATCCTGCGCCACGTCATCGAGCACGCCTGGTCCTTTATCGCCAAAGCCGGCACCCTCATCCTCGGGCTATCGATCCTTTTATGGGCTCTGAGCACCTATCCGAAAGTGGAGGGCGACCGTGCGACTGCGCTGGCGGCCAGCACCATGGGCCGGATCGGGGCGGTGATCGAGCCGCTGGTCAAACCGCTGGGCTTCGATGGCCGGGTCGGCACGGCGATCCTGACCTCGTTTGCCGCGCGCGAGGTGTTCAACTCGTCGCTGGCGGTGTTGTTCCGCGTGGACCAGGCGGCCAGCAAGGAGGAGACACGCAACTCGCTGCGCGACCGGCTGGCTGGCGCTCGTTGGCCGGATGGCGCGCCGTTGTTCACGCCGCTCTCGATGATCTCGCTGCTGGTGTTCTATATCTACGCGCTGCAGTGCCTGCCGACCACGGCCATCGTGGCCAAGGAATCGGGATCGTGGAAATGGGCGCTCGGACAATTTGTGTTCATGTCCGGCTTCGCCTATCTTGCGTCGCTGGTGGTTTTCCAAGGCGGCAAACTACTCGGATTCTAACATGGATGCCCAATTCTACATCGCTGCCGGCATCGTGCTCGTCACGTTAGGCGTCTTTGTGGTTAGGCTCGCCCGGCCCAGGCCAGGAGGCGGTTGCGGTCACGGCTGCGGCTGCGGCAAAAAACCGCGCTGACGGATCGCCGGTCATCCGGGAAGGAGAATTGAACCGCGGATGAACATTGATTTGAAGAGGTTTTAACGGAATTCCAGGCTCACCCAGCGGGTGAGACATAAAATAAGCATCACATCTTTGATGATGTGCGCTCATCCGCCGTTTCCAACTTCAATTTAGGGTGAGTGGGCGGCGATGCAGATGGGTTTCTTGGCGGTGCGGATGAACAGGCAATGGTCGGCGCCGGCGACCGTCGCGCAGGCCGGTCGGTCGGCCAAGTTGGCTCGATACTGGATTTTGCCGCTCGTGCCGGCTGCGGCCACGACGACTCCCGTGTCTTTGCTCATGACTTCGATCTTGCCGTCGAGGTCTGGGGCGGCAAGGTCACCGCTGCCAAGCAGAAAGCGGACCTGTTTGCCGCCGGCGACGGTCATCGGCCGCCGCTACAATCGATTGGCACCGGTCACGCCGGCTGCTGCTGGGAGATGCAGTGGAGCGTGCCGCCCTCCTCGACGAGATCGAGGCAGTCGATGCCGGTGATTTGCCGGTTAGGGAACAGCTCGCGCAGCAGGCCGAGCGCGCGGTCGTCATTGTGGGGTTGGCGGAAGGTGGGGGCCAGCACGCCGCCGTTGACGATGAGGAAATTGACATAGGACGCGGGCAGCAGCGGCAGGCGCCAGCCGGGCACCTCACAGGCTTGCGGCAGCGGGATTTCCACCACCTCGCAGGGATGGCCGTTGGGTCCGGCAAATGCGCGCAGGCGGGCGAGATTGGCGGCCAGGATGGGCCGGTTGGGCGAGGCAGAATCGCGTTCGACGCAGGCGAGGAGCGTGTGGGCATCGGTGAAGCGCGCGAGGTCGTCGATGTGGCCGTCGGTGTCGTCGCCGGCGATGCCATGCTGGAGCCAGACAATATCCGAGATGCCGAGGGTGCCGCGCAGGCAGGCTTCAATCTCGGCGCGACCGAGTTGCGGGTTGCGGTTCGGGTTGAGCAAGACCGCCTCGGTGGTGAGTAACTGGCCTGCGCCGTTGACCTCAATGGCGCCGCCTTCCAGGATCATACCGCCGGCCAAAACCCGCAGGCCGAGGGCCGCAGCGATGCGCTTGGGAATGGCGTTGTCGAGGTCCCAGGGCGGGAATTTGCCGCCCCAGGCATTGAATTCCCAATCGGTGACGGCCACCTCGCCGGTGGTGTGATGCTTGACAAAGATCGGCCCGTGATCGCGGCACCAGACATCGTTGTGCGGGTGGTCGAACAACTCAACGCGTTCCGGCACCGCCTTGGCGCGGTTGCAGGCGCGCGCAATGGCCGCGTGCTGACTGGCGGGGGCGTTGATTCTAACGGGCTCGTGGCGCGAAATCGCGGCGGCAATCTCCGCGAATTTTTGCCACATCAGGTCGTGCTTGGCGCCGCCCCAATGGCGCGCGTCATCCACCGGCCACGACAGCCAGACCGCGGCCTGCGGTGCCCATTCGGGCGGCATCGAGAATCCAGCGGCGGTCATGGGGGCTACATTAGGCAGGCTGGACGCCACCAGCCACCCGCTGAGCGGCGGTGACTGGCGGCGGTTGCAGGCCGCCGCTGCCGGGCGGCTCAGTGACCTTTGTTAGGCAGCGTTCCCAGCAGTCCTTCGGAGCCGCTGAGTTTGCACCATGAAAAGCCGTAGAGGGCAATGATGAGGAAGCAACCCGCAGGCACGGCGAATCCGGCAGACATGCCAAAGTCGTCACCGAGCTTGCCCATGAGTTTGGGCAGCAGGGCACCGCCCATGATGGCCATGACGATGAAAGACGATGCGACTTTGGATTTCGCGCCCAGGCCGTGAATGCCCAGCGCGAAGATGGTTGGGAACATAATGGACATGAAGAAGAAGCTGAGGAACAGCGCCACCACCGAGATCCATTCCAACTTGGCCACGATGAGCGCCATCAGGATGACGTTGGCCAGCGCGTAGAGGCCGAGGGCCTTGTGGGCGGCGATTTTGTTGAGCAGGCCGGCACCGGTGAAACGACCTAGCAGGAAGAGCGAAAACCCGAAGATGGATAACAACTTGGTGGCGCCTTGCTCGGTGGCAAACCACGATCCGTTGCGCAATTCCGTGCCGCTGGCGCCGCCCAGCAGGAACGACCAGGATTCCTTCATCGTCGCGCTCAAGGCCGGCATGTCCTCCACGATGTAATTGATGAAAAAGCTGAAGATACCCGCTTGGGCGGCGACATAGACGAATTGCGCGACGACCGCGCCGGTGAAATGGCCGTGTGCCCAGATGGATTTATGGGCCACCGGCACGGCATCATCGAGGTGATAGTCGTCCTCGTTGAGGAGGTCCGGGATATCCGCCTTGAAAAAGATGGACGCCAGCACAATGACGATGCCGGCAATGACCGCGTAGGGAATCCACATGGTTTGGTGCGCGGAAGTGATGCATACGTGGCATTTGCCATCCACTTTGGAGAGTTGGTTCTTTAACCAGGAGTCCGCCTTGGCGGCACAGGACGTGCAGTTTTCCACCGCGCCGGCGGCCGGATCGGTCAGTGCATGATGCTTGTGGAGTTTGGTCCGCTGGTTGGCCGCATCCGCGGTGAGACTGGCCTTCTTTTGCTGACAGGGTTGGCAGTTCGCGATGGATGCCTGATGGGAGCCCGAATCGATGTGCGCCTGGTGGATGCCGGGGTCGGCATAAAAGAACAGCCCGCCGATGATAGGGCCGAGGATCCAGCCGACGCCGTTGGCGGATTGGGCCAGGTTGATTCGCACCGCGGCGAACTGCGGGGCACCGAGCACCGTGGTGTAGGGGTTGGCGATGGTTTCCAAAAAGGTGAGACCCATCGAGATGATGCAGACACCTAACAAAAATGCCCAGAACGAGGAGATTTGGGTGGCCGGGATAAACCAAAGGCAGCCGGCCGCCACCACCATGAGCCCCACGATGATGCCGCCCTTGTAGCCGAGGCGGCGGGCCAGCCAGCCAGCGGGCAGGGCCATCAGGAAGTACCCGAGGTAATGAGCGAACTGGACATTGGCGGATTGCGATTTGGAAAGATGGAGGAAGTCCTGGAAGTGCTTGTCCATCACATCGATCATACCATTGCAGACCGCCCACAGGAAAAACAGCGAACTGATGAGGGCGAAGGTGACGGCATAGCTTTTGCCGGTGGGTGAGGTGAAGATGCCTGGTTTGGTCATAGGAGATGGGGTGTGTGGTGGGCGGAGTGTGGGAGGTTCGCGGGAAATGTCACGCGGGAACCTGCGGGCACCCGGTGGGCGCGCATTGCGCCATATAAAATGACACCGGGCCGTAGCATGCGGAAAAGGCTTTTGATGGTGGTTGCGCCATAAAGAATGACACCGGAATGAAATTACTGACCGGGATCATGAGCAAAGAGAG
>Ga0114958_10001482_pt1 | contig 18493 bp, 16 predicted proteins | sample C_130208_EF_Meta_FD_89577 | JGI IMG/M metagenome (GOLD analysis project Ga0114958, IMG submission 89577) | Freshwater microbial communities from Lake Croche, Canada to study carbon cycling - C_130208_EF_MetaG | ecosystem: Environmental > Aquatic > Freshwater > Lake | place: Lake Croche, Canada...
ATGGCGAAAAAGTTCCTGATTTTATGTGCCGTTCTGGGGGCCTTGCTTTTGCTCCTATGGAAGGCTGCATCCTGAAGGATTTGGTGAGGGTCAGAACAACTCCTGGGGAGTCGCAGGGGGTTCGACCGGAACAATCAGACTTGGATAGTCGTTCCTGATACTGCCAACGCCTCGGCCCACAGGCCAACGCGATAGGGTGCCATCAGGTGATGGTGTAAGGAGACTCCGGCGTAGGCTGTCGGATAGTGGAGAAGCGGAGAGCCAATCGGTCCAAGCGTCGGGTGATAGAATCACGGGCATCCGATCATGGACGCCACGCATGTCGGCATTCGGGTTGGTGGTAATGACCGTTGCCTGGAGGTGGTTGCCAACCTGTTTCCAGATCCCGGCAAAGGCCAAGGGCTGACCATCGAGTCGCTCGAAGTAGAAGGGCTGACGATCGCTTGGACGCCACTCGTAAAACCCACTGGCTGGGACCAGGCATCGACTCATCCGGAATGCATTGCGGAAGCTGGGGAGGGAGTCAATAGTCTCACCCCGGGCATTGAAAAGCGGTGCCCGATCCGAGGAGGTGAATCCCCATGACGCAGGAACCATATGCCGGCCTGCAGGATCAGCCCTGATAATCGGAATCGTGGATCCCGGAGCCACGTTATAGCTGGTGGTCCAGTTCTCCTCACCGGCTACAACACCGAGATTTTGGGCAACCTTTTTAGGCTCTCCCTTACGAACGATTCGGCCGCACATTACAATAATTGATTGCTGTTACTCATTTCTGGCGGCCCTAGGGCTTTAGTCCGAAGAAAACCGAAGCCTCCTTCTCTGTAGCTCTTTTGTTGTAGTGGCGTTGAATAATTTCCACAGAATTGCCTGCCTCCATTGCCACCTGGGGGAAGTCTTTCACGATGGCCAGTCGGTAGGAAATGAAGGAGTGCCGCAACCCATCAAAGATAACCTTCATGCTGCCAAGCTCTTTTTGTGCCTTTGTTGCCTTGGGAACTTGCGCATTCTTTACTGCCACTGCCACCACGCCGCGCATGGCTCTTCCTAGAGACTGCTGTCGTGACATATTGCCGCCTTTGAATACAGGTGCAATCGGCCCCTTCTTTTTTCTAAAAGTTTTCAGCCAGGCCGTAAGTGCAGGTACGCGCGGAACAATACGCCTGATCCCAACCTTGGATTCGCTTGCCCTGACTTCAATGTGATCTTGTTTTATATCCTCCCATTGAAGATTTAGAATCTCTTGGGGTCTTATTCCAGCAAAGAGACCAATGGCGACATAGGGTTTCCATCTTTTTTCGATGTTCTTGAGAATGAAGAACGCTTCAGCAGGCGTGTAGGCTTCAATTGCTTTGGACTCTGTTTTGGCGGTATCGGATGAATCCGCCTCTGTCATTCCACCCTTAGGAAGGTAGTTCTTTCGCTGTGCATAACGGAACAGGCTGACAATGGCTGTCCTGTGATGATTGCGGGTGAGGGGACCTACTTCCAAACTCTGCAACCATTGATCAATTTCCTCCGCTGTGACATCGTCAACATTGCAGCGGAAGAACGCTGCGATCCTGTCCAACTTGATGCCGATGGTCCTTTGGTGTTCGTCGCTGGTATCCTTGATGTTCTCCTTGTATTTTTCCACAAGAGCCGAGACAGAGATTGGTTTGACGGATTCTTTTGCCACTCTTGATGCATACCCTCGCACTGCCTCTACAAGAGAGACGCCGGCAGGGAGGTATTGAGCCGCTTCGGTATATTGAGTGACAGCCTGCGTGAGCGTGACCTTGGCGGTCGTTACCATTCCTAGCGCAGATTCAATGATGGCCACCTGTTGGGGTGTATACGTGGCAACAAGGCCACCTTTTTCCTTCAACTGGCCCAGCAAGGCACTTGCTTTCTCCCTGGCCTTTTTCAGGGTTGGGGCAGTCTGCGACTTTCTCTCACCGAGGATCGTCGCTCGGACGATATAGGAATTGTAGAGCACTCCATCTCTTTCACGGTGATTCGGCGTTATCGAAACCCTATGACCATTTTTTTCGATGATCTCTGTTTCTTCTTTTTTCATTCAAAAAATGGTAGGAAAATGGTAGGAAAAGCGCAATTGGCAAATAAAAAGCGCTTTCTACACTGTTAATGAATAGAGTTTCCTAAACTCTAGATGGTGGTTCGATTCCACCCGGGGTCAGTTTTCTTCATGTTTCGTCATTTGGTTCATGACGAAAGCGTTTCTCAGGCTAAAGTCTTCGCCCCAAGCAACGCTTTTTCCACCCATTTATGCTTCTTTGTATCGATTTCCAACCAGCCTATATCGAGGCATTCGGGGATCTTGTTGTGCCGTTGAGGCAGAGGCTAGGTGAGGCTACCACGAGTGGCGAAGAGGTTCACTTTATCTACAATGATGTGCGCTCGCTTGAGGGCGAGGAACTTGGCGATTCACTCGCTGGTGTTCTGGAGTGGGGAGCAAAACAGGATTTGGGGTTGGATTTGGGTCTAGAGCTGGGAAGAACCCGTCTGATCCAAAAAAACTTCGGTTGGGTTTCCCATCTCTTTCGTTCGGGGCGGGAACGGGTTGTTGCTGTCACCATTCTCCGTTATCTCATGGAGAGGGGTCTCTCAAGCAGCGCGGAGATTCCCTCATCTCATCTGGAGCGGATTGTTGCCGATGCACACGATGACTTCGCGGGATTCTGGGATTGCTCTCCGGAAGCTTGGGAAGAGATGAAGTCCGGGGCAATTGCTATGCCCTTCCTCTTCGAGGGGGGTATGATTCACTGGCTTGAGTCAATCAAGGGAGCGGTGGTGGAGGTGACAGGCGGATTTCGTCACCGGTGCCTGGATGAGTTCTGCATCACGATGGAAGCGTCCGGAATTTCCTACTTTCTTAACGATGCTTTGATCTATTCGCTTCCGGAAGAATCCTCAGAGACTTTGGAACGATACCTCGAGTGCGAGGTAAGGGCTCCGTTGCTTTTTCCGGCCGATGATCTGGTCTCTGCCTGATTAGGCCATCCTTATTAAATTTCGATAGGGGAGCATTTCCCATCCTCGGGGCTACGGTTGGCGGCACCTTTTGCATCAAGGACATTGATCCGTAGATCTGATACCAATCACCATCAGAAATGTGTAACTTAACAAATTAATCCGCGTCTTGCTTTAGGGCCATGCCCGATGGGATCCTTCCCAATCCAACGTTCATCGATCGGCTCGTCGGAGCGTTGGTAGCGTGTATCGGTGGAGATTCGTACACTCTGTGTTGTGTTATCGATACTTGCATGGATGGTGTCCATCCGGAAGGTGAGGAGATCGCCTGGAGAAAACTCCGAAGTGAGCCAACGACCGCCAAATTTCTGGCGAAGAGAGCGGGGGTTGGTGCTGAGGGCCCCCAGACTGTAATTTAATCCCGCACGGTTCTTTTCAGCATTCCGTTCGGGATAGTTTTCACAGTAGGTGTCGACATCAGTCTCAAGATAGCGCCGGAAACGATCCGCTTGGAGATGGGACTTTTCCAGAACTATAAGCCCACCAACCTCTAATGGAACATCACCGTAAGGAATCCATGCTGTATAGAGACGATGGGTTCCACGGCCCATATAGACGATGTCACAATGAGGAGCACTACCACGTCCAAGCCCCATCGTACGGAGCCAGATGTTGTCGAAATGACGGATCGTTCCGCCAAGGAAGGCCGTATAGAATTCTTTTACTTCAGGGCCGAAGACCACCCGATTCAGTAAGGGTTGGTTTTTCCAAGCATCTGGCTCCAATGTGGGACTGACTCCTTCCTTGAGAATACCGTCGTTGAGGTCGTGATCAGGTTCGAAAATACCTTTCTTATCCAGAGTTTCTAATAGTGCTTTTCGAGCATCAAGAATGATTTCACGAGGAAAGAAATTGCGGATATAGAGATATCCATCCTTATTCATCTGTTTTTGCAGAGCTTCTGGATTGTTAAGGATGGCCGAGGAATCCTGAAGCCAACCGAACGAATGCTCATCGGTTTCTAATTCGTGTCCGAGCGAGGTGATAGAACGTGTTCCTATGGTGATTGGAGATGTTGTTGCCATGAGAAGACTATTGCATGGGTGGTGGTTATTTGGAATAGATCATCTGGTAAGAAAAATGTATTAAATGGTATATGCGTATTCCTCCAATGACCCGCTGGAGGTCCTCGATTGCCAATATCCCTCGTGGGTCGCATTCCCTTGGTGAAGTCACTTTAGCTGGCACTATTGCGAAGTCTCATGGCATTTCTTCCGAAAGGGCGAGGATCTACGGTCAATGGGCGGTTGTTTATTTGGTATCAGGCAACGGTTCCTATCAGGATGAACGCGGCACGAAAATGAAAGTGAAACCGGGTGATGTGATCCTGGTATTTCCCGAACTCGCTCACTCCTACGGACCGGATCCTGGCGGCGAATGGAACGAGCTTTATGTCTCTTTCAAAGGCCCTGTCTTCGAGGTGTGGCGCGATAGCCGTCTCTTTGATGTCCGAAGTCCTGTTTTTCCATGGCTCTCCCCGGAGCGGGGGCTCCCTTTGCTTCAGGAATTTTTCACCTTACTGGGACGTCGTGGTATTCAGATGTTGGAAGTGACGGGTCATTGGCAATGCTTGCTGGCCCGTCTTTTTACCAGACATCCATTCATCTCGCACGAGGGAGTACAACCCAAATGGTTTCTGCGCGCCCTCGACACACTCGAGCGTAATGCCATTGTGAATGATACGGAGTTACGTGCGGTCGCAACCCAATGTGGCATGGGTTATGAGAGTTTTCGAAAAAAATTCACGATGATCGCGGGGCAACCGCCGGGTCGGTATGCATTGTCGCGACGGATTGAACGATCTCGATCTTTGCTTGCCAGAAGCCACTACACAAACAAGGAGTTAGCGGAGTTACTTGGCTTTCACGACGAGTTTCATTTCGCCAAGACTTTCAGGAAAATGACCGGCCTGACTCCAAGGCAATATTACGCCTTAGGACACGACACGGAATAAGGCTAGTAAACCTCCACAGGGGAGCGCTTTCCATCCTCGGGACTGCGATTGGCGGCACCTTCTGCACCAAGGACATTGACCCGAAGATCCCAGACGGCCTGGTCAAGAGCCTGGAAGTTTTCCGGGGTGAAGGTCGTGGGCGGTGCCATTTTCGCTTTGAAGGTCGTGAGATTCGTATAGGCGCGCTCAAGTAGATGGGAGGGACTCTTTTCGAGGATCTTGAAGGCCTGCTCGGCAAGTTCTGTACGATGGCAAATCATCAGAAGATCATTTCCAGCAGCCAGTCCGAGACGGATCATCTCGTCGAATCCGTGGTGATTGATAATCGCACCCATATCGAGGTCGTCAGTCATGACGAGTCCCTGAAAGCCCATCTCTTCCCGGAGGAGCTTCATGGTGACAACGGGTGAGAGCGAGGCGGGCAGGCCTGAGGCGTCGAGCTCCGCAAAGGCGATATGACCGATCATCATGCTGTCGACCACGTTTTCTCCAGTGGCAAAGTGACGGAAGACCTTGAGCTCGTGGGCTTCCAGTTCGGCGCGTGGACGCGGCAGAGCGGAGAGTTCGTGATGGGGATCGCTAGAAGCCGAGGAGTAGCCCGGGAAGTGCTTTCCACAGGAGAGGACGCCGGTCGACTGGAGGGCCTTGTTGAAGACTCCAGCCATCGTGATGACCTGATCGGCCGTCGTTCCATAGCAGCGGCCCCGAAGTGAGTTATCAGCCTCGTCATCGAAGGCGATGTCCAGAACAGGGCAGAGATCGAGATTGAACCCGAAGATTCGCAGGAGCTGTCCAGTTAGTTCCCCATGGCAGGCAATGAGTTCAAGATCTCCCTTATCCCGGAGTTGGCGGGCATTGGGAGGCTCGTTCCCCAGAAGCTTGAGCCGGGAGACGCGTCCTCCTTCCTGGTCGATGGTGATGATTGGCTCGATGTCGCTGAGTTCCCGGAGTCGATCCGTGAGTCGTCGGAGCTGGTCGGGGGTCTCGATATTGCGTCCGAACAGAATGAATCCTCCGGGCTGAACCCTGCGGATGAAGTCGGCGTAGGAATCATCGACTTCCATTCCAGGAACACCGAGGAGCAGAAGTTGACCGGGTGAAGGGCTTTTCATACCTTTGAGGAAACCAGATAACTTTCTTACTGACGAAACGATTCTTATGAACCTCCGAACCCTAACGCTTTTTCTCTCCCTGCTGCTAGCGCTCTCCGCATTGATATCATTCTCGATATCCAACGCAAACGCCGTGGAACTGGGAATAGATGTGCTTCAGAAGAACAACTTCGACCTACTCCGCGGAAAACGTGTTGGACTTGTCACCAATCAGACCGGGGTCAACTCAACCGGGGTGAAAACCCGGTTGATTCTAAAGAAGCATGTCAACCTCGTTGCTCTGTACACTCCTGAGCATGGTCTCGATGGGACGGAGAAGGCGGGAGTCGAGGTTCGCTCGCGACGTGATTCGCTGACAGGCTTACCTGCTTACTCGCTCTACGGAGACACCAGAAAGCCGACTCCCCAGATGCTCGCCGGCATCGATGTGCTGGTCTACGACATGCAGGATATCGGCTGCCGTAGCTACACCTACATCAGCACGATGGGAAAGTGCCTGCAGGCCTGTGCGGAGCAAGGTAAGGAATTTGTCGTTCTGGATCGTCCGAATCCTCTCGGCGGCAACCGTGTGGAGGGACAGGGGATCGAACCGAAGTGGATCTCCTTTGTTGGGCAGTTTCCCATTCCCTATGTCCATGGCCTGACGGTGGGCGAGCTTGCTCTCATAGCTAACTCCAAAGGCTGGATGGGGCCTAAGGCCAATCTGCAGGTGGTGAAGATGCACGGTTGGAACCGCTCAATGACTTGGCCGATGACCGGCCTGCACTGGGTTCCTCCCTCACCCAATATTCCCAATGAGATGTCCCCGAGTTATTACGTGATCACGGGTGTCGTTGGAGAGCTTGCGGGGGGGCTCGACCAGGGGCTCTTTTCTCCGAAAGCGTTTCAGGTGCTCGGAGCCCCTTGGGTGAAGCCTCAGATGGTTTCCTCCCTCAGGGCGAAGTGTGAGGATATCAAGGTGGAACCGACCATGACCGCCTCGGGACCAGGTGTGATCTATCATGCGAATCCCAGCGGGGGAGGGGATCTCGGAGCGGCCGCCCTCTACACACTCGCCGAGTGCAACAGAGAATCACACGGAATGATTTTCACCAAGGCGAGCAAGTCCAAGCTCGATCTCTTCCAGAAGGTCTATGGAAGTGATACGATCCGTCGCGAACTGGCCACCAAGCGCCCCGAGCAGATCGTGGCCTCCTGGCAGCCGTTCTTGAGCCGCTTTCGCTCAGAGAGACAGCCTTATCTGCTTTATTAGTACGATAGACTGAAGTCTGAAGGCTGTTAGGAAAGATCAGAAGATACCAAGCGCAAACAGTAATCACTCCAAACCGCATGGCTATCAACAGAATTCCGGGCCATGTCGAACGGGTTGGCCTGTTCGGTGGAAGCTTCGACCCCGTTCATCTTGGTCATTTGATTCTTGCGGAAGCCGCTCTGGAGGAACTGCAACTGGAAAGAATCATTTTCATTCCTGCAGCACTCTCACCCTTCAAGACGGAACGTCCTCCCGCCGCATCTGATGAATCGCGACTGGCTATGCTCCGGGAGGCGATTGCATCCGAAGCACGTTTCTCCGTGGATGATCGCGAGCTTAGTCGCGAGGGACCCTCTTATACCATCGATACGGTCCGGGAATTGCTTGGGGATTACCCTGGAGTGCGTTTTCTTTACCTGATCGGAGCCGATAATCTGAAGGATCTTCCGCGCTGGCATGAGATCGAGGAGCTCCGGAACCTGGTTGATTTCGCGGTGCTCGATCGAGGAAATGCTCCCGAGTTGGAATCATGCGAGCTCCCGGTGGTACGCCGCCGTATTGATCTTTCCTCCACGGAAATCAGGGAACGATTGGCCAAGGGGCTTTCCATTCGCTTTATGCTGCCCGAACGGGTATACGATTTCATCATGACGCATCACCCGTACCGCGATTTTCTCCATGGCAACTACTAAGAAGCTGACAACTGTTAAGAAGCCCAAGGCTCCCGCTTCCAACAAAAAAGTTGAGAAGGTTGCGAAGGAGAATAAAGTTACGGTTGGGGAAATTAAAAAAATCGTGAAGCTCGATCCCGAGGAGGCACTCGTGCGACTCTGCGCGGAGGGGGCACTCGACAAGAAGGCTGAGGATATCGTCGTCCTCGATATGAGGAAGATCTCTTCCTTCACCGATTTCTTCCTGATCGTCTCTGGCACTTCGGAACCTCAACTCAAGGCCATTGCCGGTTCGATCCGTGAGAAGGTTCGCTCAGTCAACGGACTGCGCCCGATTGCCGAGGATGGATTCCCAATCAGCCAGTGGGTCATTATCGATTACGGCAGTGTGATCATTCACATCTTCCATAAGGACAAGCGTGATCTCTACGGACTGGAATCCCTCTGGGGAGATGCAGGACGACTGGAGATCGAAGAATAAGCCGGAGAAACCTGAGGTCTGAAACTTGAAACCTGAGTTTTTGCAAGATGGCCCTTGTGGTAAGTATCGGAATTTTACCTCCCTAGAGGTTTCTCATTTCCTTTTGGTTCAGTCCTGATTTTGCACTCAGACTTCAGGTCTCAGCTTTCATCTTTCTTCCAATGACTTGGCTTGAGGAAATCCTGATTCAGTGTCCCCAGTGCGGGGAAGAATTCGCCATTCAAATTGAGACAGCCGAAGATGGCTCTGTGGAGCTTATCGAGGACTGCGCAGTCTGCTGCCGCCCAGCTACCGTACGAATCACGACTGAGGCAGGGGAAGTCACGGCGGTGGATGTGGTCGCGGCATGATCCGCTCTGTTTTTTAATGCTTCAGCTTTCAGCTTTAAGGTTCCATCCTACTTTCATGTCCACGCAGTGTGATGCTCTGGCTCGTCTCTTTCGTGACGATGATCCTCATACGGTCGTTCTAGTGAAGGAGCAGTTGGTCCTCAAGGGAGAGAGTGCCGTGCCGGATCTTCGGAACCTTGTGAATGCGGATTCGGCGATCATCGCAGCCCATGCGCAGGAAGTTCTTCATGCCATTGCGGGCAAGCGAGCCGCGTCTGAGCTGGAAGCTCTTTTGAAAGGGGAGGAGATCCCTTTGGAGCGGGCCTCTTGGCTTATTGCAGGCGCTTTGATGCCTTGGATCGATCTGGAGGAATGCCTTGCCATGGTGGATGCCTGGGGTAGCGAGTTTGGCAGGCGAATCGCCGTCGGTGAATCCGATCCGGTCAGCGTGCTGACTCGTTATTTGCACGGGGAACTCGGGTTCGACGGCAATGCAAACGACTACTACAATCACGAGAATTCCATCCTGCCATGCGTGATGGAGAGTCGACGGGGTTTGCCTCTCGCACTCACCCTTCTCTACATATTCGTCGCGGCACGTGCCGGCATAACACTTCACGGGGTGAATCTCCCCGGTCATTTCATAGCCCGCTGCGGCGAGACCTATTTTGATCCCTTTCATTCCGGACGTATCCTTTCCCTTGCGGACTGTGCCGACATTCTGGCACGTCAGAATATCGAGCTGAGCGACGAACATCTGGAAAACCCAGGATCCAGGGAGGTTCTCGCCAGGATGCTTGCCAATCTGGGTCACGCCTATGCCATTGAAGAGACCGTATGGCAGAAGGGGATGGTAGATCGCTGGCTCGGCATCGTGACGGGGGCTGAAAAATGATCCCACTTCCTTTACGTGTGGAGTTGCTGAACACAGGCAGCGAACTCTTGCTTGGGAGCGTCCGTGACGCGCATCTTTCCTGGTTTGGTCGGGAACTTTTTCCCCTTGGACTCAGAATCGCCCGTCAGAGCACGGTGCCCGATGGTGCGCCGATCCGGGATGCACTTCTGGAGGCTTTTGCCCGCACGGATGTCATTATTGTGACCGGTGGACTCGGACCGACGACCGATGACATTACCCGCGAACTGGCAGCTGAACTTCTGGGGAGAAAGATGCTTCCCCACCCCGAGACGCTGGAACGTATTCAGGAGCGTTGCAGACGCCGGGGATTTGCGTTTCAGCCCCGCATGGAGCGTCAGGCGATGGCTCCTGAGGGGGCAACTGTTCTCCCGAATGACAATGGTACTGCACCCGGTCTCTATCTTCCATCAGTTGAAGGGATCTCCTGGTCCTCTCCCCATATCTTTCTGTTGCCTGGGCCTCCCCGTGAGTTGCAGCCGATGGCCGTTGCCCATGTGCTTCCTGTCTTGAAGGAATTAGCAAAACGCCATTCCGGCGGGGTCACCCAGGAATGTCGAATTTACAAGGTTGTCGGAATGGGTGAGTCGATGGTTGAGGCAAAAATCGGCCTGGAACTCTCCAACCGTGGAGATCTTGAGGTTGGCTACTGTGCGCGGCCCAACGAGGTCGATTTCCGATTGATCGGACCTTGTGAGATTCTCGACCAAGTGGAGCCCTCTGTTCTGGCCGTGGTTGGCGATTATTTGGTTTCAGGAGACGAGAAATCCATGGAGGAGATCGTTGTTCATCTGCTTGCGGAACGCGGAATGACGCTAGTCACGGCAGAGTCCTGCACCGGCGGGCATCTTGCCAATCGCCTCACGAATGTTCCGGGTGCCTCGAAGGTCTTTCTGGAGGGATTTGTGACCTACAGCAATCGATCGAAGTCAGATTTACTGGGTGTTGATTATGGGTTGATCGAGGCTCACGGCGCGGTTAGCGAGCAAGTGGTGCGTTCCATGGCGGAGGGGGCACTTCAAAAAAGCGGGGCCCGATATGCTATCGCAACCACAGGCATCGCCGGCCCAGATGGTGGGACGTTGGGAAAACCGGTCGGCACCGTCTGGATAGCACTGGCTGAAGAGGGAGAAGTGACCGAAGCATGGAAGGAAACCATTCCCGCAGATCGTATAACCTTCAAGCAAGTGGTCTCACAGTCGGCTCTTGACCGACTCAGGAAAAGGTTGAAAGGTCCCGCTACCTCCTAAGTATACCATTTCATGAACGAGATTCTTTCCAAGGCGCCCATTTCACTCACCGCCGAGGAGATTCGACTTGGAGAGGACTCTCGACGCGAGCGTTTCTGGAAGCTTTGGGGCACTTACCTCTCGGAGCGCCAATGGGGAACGGTGCGCGAGGATTACTCGGGAGACGGAGATGTCTGGAATTCTTTTTCCTTCGAGCAGGCCCGCAGTCGAGTGTATCGCTGGGGCGAGGATGGATTGCTTGGGCTGAGTGATCGCTTCGGGCGTCTCTGCTTCGGGATTTCTCTCTGGAATGGAAAGGACCCGATTCTCAAGGAACGTCTCTTCGGTCTCTCAGGTCCGCAAGGAAATCATGGGGAGGACGTCAAGGAACTCTACTACTACCTGGACGCCACGCCGACCCACTCCTACTGCAAGGGACTCTACAAATATCCCCAGGCAGAGTTTCCCTACGCCGACCTGGTAGCCGAGAATGGACGTCGCACTCACCTGCAACCCGAGTACGAGCTTGTCGACACGGGGGTATTTGATCAGAACCGCTATTTTGATGTGCAGGTGGAGTATGCGAAGGGATCGATCAAGGACATCCTGATCAAGGTCACGATCAGCAACCGGGGTCCGGATCAAGCGGATCTCGTTTTTCTCCCGACCCTCTGGTATCGGAATACTTGGGCCTGGGGGCAGATCAGTGAGGAGTGCCTCGTAGAACCTAAAATCTCCATTGAGAGACCCGGAACAGTTTCTGCTGTCCATGCGGTGATGGGTGAGTACGAGATGACTTTTGACAAGGGGCCGGACGGGAAACTGCCTGAGTTTCTTTTCACAAATAACGAGACCAACACCCAACGTCTCTACGGGGAGCCGTTGGCTCGTCCCTATGTGAAGGATGCCTTTCATGATGCGGTGATCGAAGGAAAAGCCGACGCGGTCAACCCGGAGCAATTCGGCACGAAGACCGCCGGCCGTTACAACCTCACGATTCCGGCGGGAGATTCCGTCGTGCTTAGAATGCGGTTAACGGAGAAGGGAGCGGCGCAGGGTGAGCCTCTGGACGACAGTTTTGAGGATATTTTTGCAGCAAGAGTTGAGGAAGCGGAAGAGTTCTACAGCAGCAAGCTCGCCCCCGCACTGAGCGCCGAGCAGAAAAATGTTACCCGTCAGGCCTATGCGGGGCTTCTCTGGTCGAAGCAATTTTACAATCTGGTTCAGAGCGAGTGGGCTAAGGGGGATTCCACGGAGCCTCCTCCACCACCCGGACATTCGGTGCGCAATGAGGATTGGGAGAACATCTTCAACCGGGATGTCATTTCGATGCCCGACACGTGGGAATATCCCTACTACTGCTCCTGGGATCTCGCCTTCCACACGGCAGCGCTTGGAAGAGTCGATCCCGTTTACTGCAAGGATCAGCTGATCCTACTCCTCCGAGAGTGGTACACACATCCGAACGGCCAGATGCCCGCTTACGAGTGGAACTTCTCTGATGTGAATCCGCCGGTCCATGCTTGGGCAGCGCTCCGTCTTTATTATCAGGGAGTTCTGGCAGGGGAGCCTGACAATGACTTTCTCGAGAAGGTTTTCCAGAAACTCCTGATCAATTTCACCTGGTGGGTGAACCGGAAAGACAGCAATGGGAACAATCTTTTCGAGGGTGGATTTCTGGGCTTCGATAATATCTCGGTGTTCGACCGCTCTAGGCCGCTGCCCACCGGTGGAGTGCTAAAGCAGGCGGACGGCTCCTCGTGGATGGCCTTCTACTGCCTGACGATGCTTCGAATGTCGTTGGAACTCGCCGTGCATAATCCCGTCTATGCCGACATGGGCACGAAATTCATCACCCATTTCGCCCGCATCGTCGAGGCGATGAATGAGTTCGGTGGGACAGGTCTCTGGGACGATGAGGACGGTTTTTACTACGACCATCTTCAGCTCGGTGAGCAAAGCATCCCCATCAAGGTCCGCTCGATCGTGGGGTTCATACCGATGTTTGCCACCAGTTATGTGACATCAGAGCAACGGAACATGAATCCGGGATACAAGAATCGTCTTCAATGGTTCATCAAAAACAGGCCTAGGCTCGCTGCTACGCTTTTGGAAATCAATGGGCCCGCCAGCCATGATCCCGATGGACTCCATCTGCTAACGGTCACTCCGAGAAAGCGCCTGGAAAAGATCCTGCGCTACATGTTCGACGAGGAGGAATTCCTGTCACCGCACGGCATTCGCTCTGTCTCCAAGTACCACGAGAAACACCCCTACACCTACACGGTAAACGGCCAAGTCTACTCAGTTGATTACGAACCGGGTGAGGGGAAGACCGGCATGTTCGGTGGTAACTCGAACTGGCGAGGACCCGTCTGGATGCCGATCAACTTCATGATCATTAAGTCCCTCGAGACCTACAACCATTTCTATGGCGATAGCTTCAAGGTGGAATTTCCCACCCGCTCCGGCAACTGGATCACTCTCGGGGAAGCCGCTCGACTTCTTGCAGAGAGGGTCTCTTCCATCTTTCTGCCGGATGAGTTGGGTAACCGCCCCTGCCATGGGGGTGATGTCCTCTATGCCAATGACCCTCACTGGAAGAACCTTGTTCTCTTCAATGAATATTTCCATGGTGAGACAGGTAAGGGTCTCGGTGCTTCCCATCAGACGGGATGGACAGCCTTGGTGGCCGAATTACTGGCCAACGATATCTGATATTTCTTCGACGAGGCCTCTATTGCGACAGTTTCGTCATACTCCTTGAATCCTTTCGCGAGATCAGACTTCTTCCTGTTACTTTTATTTAACAACCAACCATTCAAACACCCATGAAACTCCAAGGAAAAACAGCACTTGTCACAGGTAGCGCCCAAGGAATCGGGCAGGCCATTGCTATTCGTCTCGCCCAAGAAGGAGCCGACATCATTGTGGATGATCGTACCTTGGGCCAGAGCGCCCAGGAGACCGCCGATGCCATCAAGGCGCTGGGCCGGAGGGTACACATGATTCAGGGTGATCTTGCCAATACTGAAGATGATCGCCGTGTCATTGCCGAGGGGGTCGAGAAGATGGGTAAGATCGATATCCTGGTAAACAACGCTGGCGTTGAGAAACATGCCGACTTCTGGGATGTTACGGAGGAGGACTTTGATTTTGTTCTGCAGATCAATCTACGCGGGACATTTTTTATTACTCAAGACTTCGTGAACCACTTGCGTGCCACGAACCGTCCCGGCCGTGTCATCAATATCAGCTCCGTGCACGAGGAACTCCCTTTCCCTCACTTCTCCACCTATTGTGCAAGCAAGGGAGCCTTAAAAATGCTCTGCCGCGACCTCGCTGTCGAACTCGGTCCCCTCGGGATCACGGTTAACAACATCGCTCCCGGAGCCATCGCGACCCCGATCAATACGTCCCTGCTCAACAACCCCCAGCTGCTATCCCTGCTCGAGTCGAAGATACCGCTCGGACGTCTTGGCAAACCGGAGGATGTTTCGGGACTTGCCGCTTTCCTAGCCTCCGATGATGCATCCTATGTCACCGGGGCTACCTTTGTCGTTGATGGTGGATTATTGCACAATTACCACGAGCAGTAAGGCAGCAGGGCTCTAGAGAAGCCTTACTTGCCGATCAGTTCAATGGCCGTATCGAAGGGGTCGCTAGGAACTTTGATGGAGCCGTCCAGAGGCATGCTCATTTCGCAGATCAGGTAGATGGCTCCTGCGATACTGACGGAACAGAAAAAAAGCACCATGGCGACGGTTCCATTTCTAGGAGCGAAGAGTCCATACACGAAAGTCAGGAAGGTGATCCATAAGACCGGGATCACCACGAGTTTCAACGGGAGTTTAGAGGAAGACTCCACGGCAATCTGCCAGCGCTCACGATTGAGGTCGGTCAGTGTCTGTAGGGCAAGGTTTCTCAGTTGAATGGATGCCGGACTGTCAGCTTGGAGCGATGCAATCGACTCAGACAATGTTGTCACGGATGCCTCGTTCTTGAATGCCTCGGAGCACTTTTTCCGGTTTTTGCTATCCTTGGGCCAGATGTCGCTACGGACCGAGGCAACGCGGTCCCTGAGTCTCTGATGAAGGGGGGCTGCCTCCGGGCCATAGTTCTTGAGCGTCGTATCGAGATTGATGGCATCAGCTGCGGCCTCGTTGATCAAGACATTGACTCGGTCATAGGTCCCTTTTGATGAGGAGACAAGAAGTCCAAGGGTCAATGCCGCCATGGTTGCGATGAGTCCTGCACCCAGCTTCACGCTATCCTGGGAATCCTTGCTGAGGTGGTGAGAGGGAATGAAGCGCTGGGCAAACATTCCGCCCAAGGCCCCACCGAAAATGCAGAGAAAGGCCATCGAGGCGATCAGGTAGGAATTCATCCTGTGACTCTATGCTGATTGAGGTAGGAAATTAAACGGAAAGCGAGACAGCGGATACTGGTCGGGTTTAAGAGCTCAGATACCGGAGGGTGCCTTGTGCTGCCCGTGCACCTGTCGCGAAGCAACCTTGCAGGAGATAGCCTCCCGTGGGGGCCTCCCAGTCGATCATTTCACCAGCGACGAAAAGGCCCGGGAGTTTCCTAAGCATTAAGTCATCATTCAATTCCGAATACCGGACTCCACCTGCGGATGAGATGGCCTCGGCGATCGGTCTGGGGCCGGTGAGGGGAATTGGTACGGCCTTGGCAAAAAGGGCCAAGGAATAGTGATCAGCTCTTGCTTCAGCGGGAGCTAAGGTGCTGAGGAGGTTGTGAGCTGCATTACCGAGGCGCCAGGCCTTCTTGGATGAGCTGATAAAATCACCTGGATATGAGGATAACTTCTGCACTAATTCCTCAACTGAAAAAGTGGGTTTCAGATCTACGTTAATGAGCGGTTGGCTCATTGATCTCAAGGAATGCCCTAACTGGTAGATGGCTCCTCCTTCCAGTCCATAGGAAGTGATCATTAGTTCACCATGGATGGTTGTGTTTCCTATGGTAATGGAGATATTTTTCAGCGGTTCGCCCTCTGTTAATCTGATGATGTCCGGATGCCAACTTACTTCCCATCCGCAATTGGCCGCTTGGAAGGGAGTAATGGAAATCCCGAGTTGCTGTAACAGGTGAACCCACTGAGCATCAGAGCCGGTTTTGGGCCATGAGGAGCCCCCAAGAGCAAGAATAACCGCATCGAAAATAGAGGAGTTAACACCCTCCAGATGAGAGAGCTCTAGTTCTATACGGCCATCCTTTGGTAAAATGTTTTGTAAATAATGACGTGCTGAGAACTTGACCCCGCTGGTGCGCAGTCTTTGGATCCAACTCCGCAGGAGGGGAGCTGCCTTGAACTCCTTGGGAAAAATCCTGCCGCTTGTCCCGATAAAGGTCTCAATCCCAAGCCCGGCAGCCCAGTCGCGGGTATCCTGATTGCTGAAGCCCTTCAGGAGTGATGTCCAGTATCTTGTTTCAATGCTTCCTTTATACTTCTCGGCGAAGCGATCTAAGGGATCCGAATGAGTAAGGTTCAATCCTCCGTGGCCGGCTACCAAGAATTTCCGCCCTACGGAGGGCTTGCCTTCAAAGAGCGTGACTTTTAGGTCCCCTCTGATCGCTCTCTTAGCAAAGACTATGGAAGCCGCTTCGGCCGCCATGAGTCCAGCCGGGCCACCGCCGATTATGGCGAGATTCATCGGACAGGGAGGTCTTCTTCCTGAATATTAATACGTAAAAACAATGGCTATCCAGTTGTTCTCAAACCGCTTGCAATTGCGTTAATAGAAAGTAGTACGCGGGGAAGTAGATCATCCGCTTTGGCTGGATTTTCCGTGCGTGCAGCCCGCCATTCCTTGATTGTGGCGATCTGCTGCTCGTGAAGAAGGGCTAGGGCGCGGGCGCGAAGTTGGAGGGTTTTACCCATGCGGGGACGTCGTTCCTCAAGACTCCCTCCGAAGACCTTCCGGAGCTGTTCCTGAGTGCGCTGAAATTCCTCGGAGATGATGTTGAAGATTCTTTCTCGGATTTCCTTATCGGTCACGAGGGCCGCATAATCCTTCATGATCGGGAGATCGGCACTGGCCATGTTAGTCTCCACATTCGAGAGGACATAATAAAGGAATGAGTAGTTCCTAAGTTCGGCCTGAAGTGTCTTGAAGAGTTCCGGATGATCCTTCTCTAGGGCTTCCAGGGCGCTGCCGACACCGAACCAACCGGGCAAGTAATAGCGGCACTGATTCCAACTGAAGACCCAAGGGATGGCTCTCAGGTCGGCTAGGCTACGCTGGCCGGAACGGCGTTTGGGGCGTGAGCCGATACGACTCGACTCCAGGGCGTCGATCGGGGTCGCCTGGTCGTAGAAGGTGATGAACCCAGGCGCGTCGATCAGGGCCCGATAGGCCTTGCGGCTTGCCTTGGCCAGATCATCGGCAATACGCGAGCATGTTCCGGTTTCCCGTCCTGGGCGCTTACCCGCGAGTGAGATGCCTGTGACGCCGGCTAGTAGAAGTTCCAAGTGATAGGTTGCCGTCGAGATGTCGGCGTATTTCTGAGCGATCGTCTCTCCCTGCTCTGTCATCCGATGGTCGCCCTGCAATGCGCCTGGAGGAAGGGCGTCCAGGAAGAGGTGTGTGGGGCCTGCCCCGCGACTGATGGTACCTCCTCGACCGTGGAAGAAGCGAAGGGCGATATCGGACTCGGCGGCGACCCTGGTCATTGCCTGCTGTGCTTCATGGAGTCCCCACTGGCTCGCAAGAATCCCGCAATCCTTGTTGCTGTCGCTGTAGCCGATCATCACCTGCTGGACCGGCAGTCGTCCCTCGCGGTGGATGAGGGAGGCTTTGGCAACAGGTTCGGCCAGAAACTCCCGGATCAGTGAGGGGCTGCACTCCAGATCGTCGAGCGTTTCGAAGAGCGGCACGATAGGCAGGGGTGAGGAGAGGATACTGTCTTTCCAGTCGGTCAGTCCGGCCTCGCGGGCTAGAATGGGAATGACAAGCAGATCGGAAAGCTGACGGGTCATGCTGACAATCAGGGCTCCGACTCCCTCGCGACCATGTTCACGGATGTGCTCGCGTAAGGTATCGTAGCAGCTCAGAACTGCATCGGCCTCGGCGCCGAGTCCCAGATAATGGTTTGCTCCCAGGAATGGTCGTGGTGAGCGGAGTTCATCATGGAGGAAAGAAAGACGCTTTTCTTCACTCCATGTGGGGAAGTTCTCCCCGTCGGGAATGTTGGCCGCTTTCAGAAGCTGAGCCATCGCAAGATCATGCGTGTTGCTATTCTGCCTGACGTCGAGCTCAGCGAGATGAAATCCGAAGACGTCCAGGATCCGTAGCAACGGCCAGACTGTTTCGCGGATGAGACGCTGGCCTCCGACTTCAGCAAGGCTTTCCTGCAGGATGGTGAGGTCGGCGGCGACTTCTTCCGGGCGACGATAGCGCGCTCCGGACTCGGCGATCCAGGCGCGGTCTGCGGCACCGATTTGCAAGGGGAGGCGACCCTGGATGAGCAGTACCAGCTGACGCCATGGCTCACC
>Ga0114958_10001483_pt1 | contig 18478 bp, 20 predicted proteins | sample C_130208_EF_Meta_FD_89577 | JGI IMG/M metagenome (GOLD analysis project Ga0114958, IMG submission 89577) | Freshwater microbial communities from Lake Croche, Canada to study carbon cycling - C_130208_EF_MetaG | ecosystem: Environmental > Aquatic > Freshwater > Lake | place: Lake Croche, Canada...
CACCCATCAACGACGAGATCAACACGCCAGTGGGGATGAGAACACGAAAGCGCACTTCGAATCGAAGCATCAGCCATGCCGTCACTGACCACACCAGTGCACCCGAGACCAAGATGAGGATGATGGCCTCGATCTCGGCGATCGATCCGTCTCCGAGAGTGGATCGGACCGCTCCCGCCAGTGCGAGGTAGGCAATGAAGCCCGCAAGCCACGAGATGCCTCGGACGTAGCTGTACACAGCACCACCTGGGGGTCGTCGCCAGGTCCGCAGGAATACCCGCTGGAGGGCGGTCGTGAATGAGCTGGCGAACAAAAACGTCAGCACAAGGCCAAGCACCCCTGTGGCCCGACGGATGTCGTTGGCGCTGGCCAATGCCGACCGAACTTGTTGACGAGCCTCTCCAACGATGCCAAGTCGGTGCACGAGGGTCGTGATGATCGACGTCCGAACAGACTCAGGCACGAAGGCCGCCACAACGATCACGAGCGGAAAGAACGACACGAAGGCCTTGCCGGCCAAAGCGATGCCACGATCGATGAACTCGATCTCGAACATGCGCTCCCAGGCCTGACCGAGCAGCGATGAACCGAACCGATCGGCAAGCTGACGGATGACGGTCCCTTCTCGACGAGGCGATGATTTCGATCTCACGAGTGGTGATCTGGTTGCGACATGACCATGCAGACAGGCTATTTGTCCGAGAACGGATGCACGGCTCAGGTCGGCCATGAAACACTCGGGGCATGGGCGACAAGATCTCAGGGTTCTGTGCACCCGGGCTCGAAGGTGTGCGTGAGGCCTTCCGCGAGAATTTCGCGAGCCGAGGGGAGGTGGGAGCGGCCGTCTGCATCATCCATCGAGGCGACGTCGTCGTCGATCTTGTTGGTGGATGGGCCGACCCGATTGAGCACGTTGCCTGGACGCCGGACACGCTCGTGGACATCTACTCCGCCGGCAAGGCGATCATCGCACTCGCTGCACTGCGTCAGGTCGATCAGGGCCTCATCGGCCTCGACGATGCGGTGGCCAGCCTGTGGCCGGAATATGCGGTGGCGCAGAAGGGGGCGACAACCGTCCGGCAGGCACTGAGCCACCTTGCCGGGGTGCCTGCGGTCCGGGAACGTCTTTTTGACGTCGACCTGTTCGACTGGGAACGGATGACCTCGGCATTGGCCGCCACCTCACCCTGGGCTTCGCCCGGTGATCGGGTGATGTACCACACGAATACCTATGGGCATCTGATTGGTGAGATCGTCCGTCGGTGCACCGGAGACCTTCCAGGAGTCGAGATCGCGTCTTTTGCTTCGGCGGTTCAGGCTGATGTGCATGTTGGCCTCTCTCCCGCCGATCAGCTGCGCTGTGCACGAGTTGATTTCGCTTCGTCGGTGGATCCCCACACGATCGATCTTGATGCACTACGCGGCGATGCCCAGATGGTGGCGCTGAGCTATTTCAACCCTCCGGGCTACTCCTCCATTGGCCTGGTGAACACCCGCCAGTGGCGGAGCGCTCAGGTCCCGTCGACGAATGGGCACGCCACGGCCGCCGGGCTGGCCAGGATCTACCAGGGCTTGCTGAGCCCGGGACTCTTGCTGAGCGAAGAACTCCTCGCCGAAGCGGTGCGACCCCAGTCGGCCGGGGTGTGTCCGGTCCTCGGTGAGGAGGTCGTGTTCGGACTCGGGTTCGTTCCTACCTCCAAGCGACGACGGATGGGAACCAGCTCCACGAGCTTCGGGCACTTCGGGACCGGAGGAGCACTCGGATTCGCAGACCCCGAGCATCAGATCGCCTTCGGCTACGTCATGAACCATGTAATCCCTCGTTGGCAGAGCACGCGAAATCGTGCGCTGATCGACGCGCTCTACGCAGAGATCTGAGGTCCTAGACCTTGGCTGGGCTCGAGACCTTGCCGACGCAGGCGTGTGGCGTGATGCGGATGACCGTCACGTCGGCTCCGGGAGCATTGTTCACGGTCAGGAGGCCGGATCCGGGGTGCGAGGTGATGGTGCCACCGACGACCACCGTGCAGTAGCCAGCCCGGTAGGTATTTGACGAGACGTAGACGGTGGTTGGTGCGTTGACCTTTGGGTTCGGAAGGTACGTCAGGGCATATTCGCCGTCGACGGGATCGAGAACTGACGACAGCGGTGTACCGGCGATGGCGACGGGATAGGTGGTCGAGATAGCCGCCGCCGAGGGGCTGAGCTGCTGCTCGGAGTTGATCAACGCTTCAGCTGAACTCCCCGTGGGATCGTTGTAATAGCGCCGCGACCACCACATCCAGCCCAAACCAAGGGTCGTGGTGTCCATGGCCAGCATCTCGGCCAAGCTGTGCGAGTTCGTGGCTCCGAATTCGGTCATGAGCATGGCGGGACCCGCCGGCGTCACCTTTGAACCCATCTGATCGCGCTCTTGAGTTCGATGCACCATCGTGGCGAGCTCAGCTGACGAGCACGCTTCGAGATCAGTCGGATTTCCCGTCACGCCACTCCGCTGGGCGCAGTAGTCATGGAAGTTCATCACGATCCGAGGAAGGTTGATCCGGCCCAGAAGATAGGGCTGTCGCCCATGGGAGGCGTTGTCCACCTCGGGAAACACGAGGTGCTCATGATCGACCCGCTGGATCGCCTGGATGACGCCGGTGGAGGGTGATCCGACGGGACAGGGCAATGGTGCATTGACGCCGATCTGGCGGATGACGCCGGAGGATCCCCCGTACAGGCACGACAGACGGGGTGCATACCAGCGGTGGTGGACGTGGAGGGGTGCGTAGTCGGCTGGCTCGTTGAGTGGGTCGTAGCCCACGATCCACGGATTGGTCGCAAATCGTCTGGCGATGGCCGTCCATGATCGCTGGTACTCACCTTGAAGGTTCCCGACCACGTCGTTGTCGAAGAGGTGGTTGAACGACGAGACGACCGCAGGATTCGAGTAGTTCGCCGACCACCGGCCAGGCAGGATGGTGATCGGATTCCCATCAGTGCAGGTTGCCCACTGCGGCATGCCTTCGCCGCTGAAAAATTGATTCCACACATCTTGATGCATGTCGATCAGGGCGTAGACGTGGTGACGTCCAAGCGCGGCGACGACCTTGGCCACCTCATCGAGGTATCGAGCCGCCACCGTCGCATTCCACATGTGCGGGTCATGACCGGCGCCGGGCGTGCAGACTCCTGGCTGATTGGGCCCGCCTACTCCGGGCTCGATCCCCTCCCACAAGACTCCGAGTCGCACCACGTTGAATCCAAGACGTGCGATGCGGATGGCGTCGTCGTCGTTGAGGGTGTTGACCTTCCCGGGGGTTACCGTCATCCGGTAGGGGGCAAGCTTGTAGACAGCGTTGACGCCGTGCAACTGGACGGTCCGGCCAAGGTCATCGGTCATGAACTGTCCGCCGGTGGCGTGCAGTGGTCCGCTGAGATAGGCGTGCGCAGGGAGGTCAGCGAGCTTGGGCAGGCCGACGGCTCGCTTGGGGCTCGCTTGTCGGTCCGTGGACGATGTGGCATCCGATGCGCTCGAGCAGCCTGTGGCGACGAGGCCCAGAAGAATCGCCCCCATGAGTGGAAGGTGACGTCGAGAGCGCACGGACAGAGGCTACTCGTGGCCCAGGGCACCCTTGGGCACTTCCTCGGTGCTCGTTAGGAATAGGCGCTCTCGGCGTGCTGTGAGAGGTCGAGTCCGTTGAACTCCTCCTCGGGTCCCACGCGAAGACCCATCGTCATGTCGACGAGCTTGGCCAGGACGAACGTTACGCCGAACGCCATGGCGATCGTCACGCCGACCGCCATGAGCTCACTGCCGATGAGGTGCAGGCCACCACCGTTCATCAATCCGTCTCGTCCGGCTGGGTTGATTGACCGAGACGCGAACAGGCCCAGCATGACCATGCCGAGGACTCCCCCGACTCCGTGGACGCCGAGGACATCGAGTGAGTCGTCGTACTTGAGCTTGAACTTCAACCGAACCGCCAACGCACAGACCACGCCGGCGAGACCACCAATGATCAACGCCGCGAGTGGGCTCACGAAGCCTGCGCACGGCGTGATGGCCACCATGCCTGCCACGGCACCCGACGCCGCACCCAGGGTGGTCGGATAGGACTCGGTGATCCTTTCGAAGACCAACCAGCCAACGAGACCCGCGGCAGCAGCAGCTTGGGTGGCGATGAAGGCGCTCACTGCCACGGAGTTCATGGCCAGCGACGAGCCTGCATTGAAGCCGAACCATCCGAACCACAAGATTCCCACTCCAAGGAGGCTGAGCGGAACCGAATGCGGGACCATGGCCTCCCCGGGCCAGCCCCGCCGGCGGCCAAGCACCAGGACGATGGCGAGCGTAGAGAAACCGGAGTTGATCTCGACCACGGTTCCTCCAGCGAAATCGAGAACCCCGTGGGTGGCGAGCCAGCCCTCAGGACTGAAGACCCAATGAGCCAGCGGGATGTACACGCAGAACAACCAGAGCGAGATCAGGACGACGAACGAGGGAAACTTGATTCGGTCGGTGGTGCCGCCGCTGATGAGCGCGGCCGTGATGATAGCGAACATCAATTGGAACGTCAGCACCGCCATTGGTGACGCTCCACCCGCAGTGAAGCCCGGGAGGGATCGTCCGAGGTGACTGAGGCCAGAGAGAGAGAGGTCGCCGATCAGGCCTCCTCCAACATCATGGCCGAACGCCAATGTCGCTCCCACCACGATCCACAAGACCGTGACCACTCCCATCGCAGCGAAATTGTTCATCATCACGGCCAGCACGTTCTTCGAACGGACCATGCCGCCATAGAACAGCGCCAGTCCGGGTGTCATGAACAGCACCAGAGCAGCAGAGACGATGACCCACAAGGTGTCGACGGTGTTCATCACTCCCCCACTCAAAGTGCGTCGGTGCCGCGCTCGCCGGTGCGGACCCGGATCACGGACTCGACGTGTTGGACCCATACCTTGCCGTCGCCGATGGTGCCCGTCTGAGCACTCTCGACGATGGCGGTGACGATTTCGTCAGCCCGATCATCATCGGTGAGAACTTCGATCCGGATCTTGGGCACGAAATCAACCTCGTACTCAGCCCCTCGGTACACCTCGGTGTGTCCGCGCTGTCGGCCGAAACCCTGAGCCTCCGTGAGTGTCATGCCGTCGATGCCGCGCTCTTTGAGCACCGTCTTTACATCGTCGACCTTGAACGGCTTGATGACCGCCACGATGAGCTTCATAGCCCGTCCTCTCCATGGATGCGTTGAGCCGATGGTAGGCGCCGGGCGCTCCGAACGCAGGATGATCTGCTCAGCTGTCGATTCGAACAAGCTCCGCCCTGAACAGGCGAGCGTTCAGCACGTACTGCTCGGCCGAGTGCGAGATCAAGGCACGGTTTGATGCACCCTCTCGGATCTTGACTGGCACCCCAAGTGCCATAGCGTCCGGGGGAACTTGCGTGTGGTTGGGGACCACGGCGTTCGCCCCGACGATGGCCCACGAACCAACGGTGACGTGGTGCAACACGACGGATCCAGAGCCCACCAGGCAATCGTCATCGAGGATGCATCCTTCGAGGTGAACCATATGTCCAACCACGCAACGCTCTCCGACGATGGTGGGGAATCCTGGACCGCAGTGGATCACTGTCCCATCCTGAATCGACGTCCTGGCGCCGATCTCGATGGTGCCGTGGTCGCCCCTCAGGACGGTTCCTGGCCAGATCGATGCTTCCGCGCCGATGGTGACATTGCCGATGATCACCGCCTCTGGAGCGACGAATGCGTCGGGGTGAATCGATGGGGTCCGGTCCCCGAGTCGGTAGATGGGCATGGAGGGAAGACTAGGCCTGCGGGCCTCTGGCCGTCAGTCAGTGGCTGAGCCACATGATCAGTTGCCATGCCCTCCAGATCAGATAGACCGCCGTGGCGGCAATCATGAAACGGAACTTCCACGGCATGGGTCCTTGTTGCGCGTCGACGATTTGAGTGCCGCACGTCGGGCACGCACCATCGATGACGGTGGAGTCCTCGACGAGGCGGTCACACGCGTCACACCAGGGCACGGTCAGCCGATCCGCACGCGGATCTTCATCGGCGTGGATCCGAAGTCGAAGGCCTCTCGAAGTGATCGTTCGACATATCGCAGATACGTCTGGGGCAACCGAGCTGAACAGAACAGGGTGAACGTTGGTGGCTCGATGTCGCCTTGGACGGCATAGCGGATGCGCGCGCCGGGTGCGGGGTGCTTTGACTGAAGGTCGCGAATGGCTCGATTGAGGGCGCCGGTAGGAACGCGCTGCCCATAGGTATCGGTGGCCTCGAAGATCGCAGGGAGGATCCGGTGCACCCCCTGGCCGGTCGTTGCCGAGATCTTGATGACGGGTGCAGTGCCGAGGAAGGCCAACTTGTCTCCGACCCCTGCCATGATCGACTCGCGCTGCTCGGTGTCGATCAGATCCCACTTGTTCAAGATGACCACGGCTGGGCACCCGGCGACCGAGATGCGCTCAGCCAGGCGCTGGTCTTGATGAGAGGCACCGATGGTGGCGTCGACCACGAGCAGGGCGATATCTGCCCGATCGAGCGAGTCGAGAGCTCGCAACACTGAGTGCGTCTCCGCTCCTCGCTCGGTCCGGGCTCGGCGACGCATCCCGGCGGTGTCGATGAACTTGATGGGACCATCCTCGGTGTCGACGACTGTGTCGATTGAGTCCCTCGTGGTGCCCGGCATGTCATGGATGATCGACCGATCATCACCGATGAGCCGATTAAAGAGTGTTGATTTCCCAACATTCGGCCGACCCACGATCGCCACGCGAGTGGTGGGGTCCTCATCGTCGCCGCCGACATCGGTGAGGACATCGTCGGGAAGTGCCCGAACCAACGCATCGAGCAGGTCTCCGGTGCCGCGACCGTGGAGGGCGCTGACAGGAAATGGCTCGCCGGTCCCGAGCGTCATCAACTCCCAGATCGCCGCCTCATGGACGAGATCGTCAACCTTGTTTGCCACGAGCAGGACTGGACGGCCGGTGCGCGCGATCAACCTCGCTACCGTCTGATCATCCCCCGTCGCTCCCACCGAGGCATCAACCACGAAGAGAATGACATCGGCTTCTTCGAAGGCCTTCTGAGCCTGGGCCGAGACCTTGTCGTCAAGTTCATCGCCAGCGGCCATCCAGCCGCCGGTGTCGATGAGGTCAAACGGCACTCCAGTCCATTCGGCCTCGACCACTTTGCGGTCCCTTGTGACGCCTGGATGCTCTTCGACCACGGCAATGCGCCGGCCGACGATTCGGTTCAGGAGCGAGGACTTTCCTACATTGGGGCGGCCAGCGATGACAACTTGTGCACGTCGACTCATAGGGATGCTCCAATCAGGCCAAGGCTGGCCTCGAGGTGGTCACGAAGGGCGGCGCCATCGGTGGCAACGACCTCGATGTGTCCGGGAAGGTCGTCAAGGGTCATGCCATCAATGAGCCGTCCTTCATGGAGGCAGATGTCGGGCAAGAGGTAGGTTGCGGCACCACCATGGCGAGCGATCGTGCGGGAGATATCGACCCCGGTCATCAGTCCAGCCACCGAGATGTTCCCGCCGAAGAATCGATTTTCAACCTCAACCACTTCGACGCCACCGAATCCCGATTCTGCAAGCAGGTCAGGGAGGATCATGGCGCCATAGGCGCCGGTGAGGACTACTGTCTGGCGTCCGCTGGTTCCAGCGGCCGTCGGGGCGGCTCGTTCGGCTCGATAGCCCCAGGGCGGTGCTCCATCCACGGCCCGGAAGAACCCGGTGGGACCTCCGGCACCCCTAGAAGCCTGCCGAGACCGGAACGACGCCTCGAAGGTGCGGATCATCCCGATTCCGTTCTCCACCTGTGTCAGGTCATCAAGGGCCGATAACGGGGGCAGGGCCCGACCGGCGATCAGGTAGATCTCATCGGAGCAGTACAACCGGCGAGCGCCGAAAAGCGCCTCGCTGAGCGCAGCAGCCCGCTCGACGGCGTCGATGACCGACGCCGCCTCAGTCGGAGAGTGTGCTCGCATATTGGGTTCATTCGAATGATCACTCAGGCCGAGAGGGACGATGCCGACACTGTGGACGGCGCCGAATCGATCGAGGAAGGCAAGCAGGGTCTCCTCAAGCACTTCATCGTCGTTGATGCCGGGACAGACAACGACTTGGGCATGCACCTCTATCCCGGCCTCGAGCAGCACATCGAGCCATCGCAGGCTCGTAGCTCCGCGAGGGTTCCGGAGCAGGTTCGCTCTGACCTGAGGGTCAGATGCGTGCACTGACACATACAGCGGACTCAAGCGCTCGGTAATGACGCGCTCGGCATCGAGCTCGGTAAACCTCGTCAGCGTGGTGAAGTTGCCATAGAGAAATGACAAGCGATAGTCGTCGTCCTTGAGGTACAGGCTCTTGCGCATCCCCTTGGGAAGTTGATAGATGAAACAGAACTCGCAGTGGTTGTCGCAGGTGCGGATTCGGTCGAATACGGCGGAATCGACTCGGGCTCCTAAGGGCAGCCCATCCTCCTTTCGGATCTGGACGCGTCGATCGATGGGAATTCCTGATCGATGGACCAACAGCACCGGTGCTGCACCATCGGTCAGTTGCTGCCACTCGATGACATCAAGCGGTTCGATGCCATCGATCGAAAGGACCTCGTCGCCCACCCGCAGACCAGCCGCCTCGGCCGGTGACCCGGGAGAAATCTGGCTGATCCGAGGGGCCGACACACTTGGAGTCTACGTGGGTGGATGAGGCGTCTCTGCCCTCGGCAGTAGCCTCGTCACCATGAACGTCGAACGGGTGCTGCTCGCCGAGCCGCGCGGCTTCTGTGCTGGTGTGGAGAAGGCGATCAAGGCCCTGGCCTGGATGGTCGAGGTCTTCGAGCCTCCGGTGTACTGCTACCACGAGATCGTCCACAATCAGCACGTGGTCAAGCGGTTCATCGATCAGGGCGTCATCTTCGTCGATGATGTCACCCAGGTTCCAGCGGGGGCCCCCTTGATGCTGAGCGCCCATGGCTCAGCTCCCGAGGTCGTGGAGTCAGCACGCGAGCAGGACCGAATTGTCGTCGATGCGGTGTGCCCGCTGGTGACCAAGGTCCATCATGAACTCAAGGTCCGGGCTCGCAAGGGCTTTGAGGTTCTCTACGTTGGTCATGCCGGACATGAGGAGGCCGTCGGCACGATGGCGGTAGCCCCCGAAGCGGTGCATCTCGTGGAGTCCGAGGCTGATCTCGCTCGAGCAGCAGAGGCGATCACGCCGGGGACGCCCGTGGCTCTTCTGGCTCAGACGACGCTCAGTCATGACGAGTGGCGGGACCTCATGGAGCGTGCTCGGGAGCGTTTCCCGGATCTGTGGATGCCCAATCGCAGCGATCTTTGCTTTGCTACGACCAATCGCCAGGCTGCGCTTCGAGCCATCGCGGGCGAGGCGGATGTCGTTGTCGTGATCGGTTCGGCCAATTCATCCAACACTGTGGCGCTGGCCAAGGTGGCCAAAAAGTCCGGGTGCCCCAGGGTCATCCGGGTGAACGAAGCCGCAGAGCTCCCGGATGATCTTGCCGGTGTCGTTGGAGTCACGGCTGGGGCGTCAGCCCCAGATCGCCTCGTCGATGAGGTGATTTCCCGCCTGGCACCGGTTCACGGTGTCGAGGTGAGGACGGTCACCGAGGAGGACGAGTACTTCCCTCCCCCGCCGGAACTTCGTGAATTGCTCCGTCGCCGGGGAGATCGCTACGCCGACGTACTGATGGACGATCGGGGCATCTCGGCGGCAAGGGTCCTTGAGGAGCTCGGCAACCATGCCGAAACGCAAGATGACCGTCGGGACATGAGAGGATAGAGAAATGACGATAACTAGTGATTCCAGCCGTCCCCTGTTCACACGGATGGATGAGTCGACTCGTGACGAGTGGATGAACATCGCTGTCGAGACAACCGGTAACCAGCCGCGCGTCGCCGAGTCGATCCTTGAGATGCTTCGATCACTCGCAACGGTGACTGATGGCTTTGCTGTCGATCAATTGACGCACTGCCTCCAGACTGCCGCACGTGCCGAGGAGGCCGGGGCTGACGAGGAGGTCATCGTGGCCGCCCTGCTCCACGACGTCGGCAAGGCGATCAGCGTGGCCAATCATCCACGGATTGCCGCCGAGATCCTTCGGCCCTATGTGCGCGAAGAGGTGGTGTGGATGATCGAGGTCCATCAGGACTTTCAAGGTCGTCACTACTACGAGCACCTAGGTCTCGATCCAAACGCCCGTGAGCAATATGTCGGAAACGAGCATTATGCGTTGGCGGAACAATTTGCTGATGAGTGGGACCAGACGAGCTTCGACCCAGACGGACCGATTCCTCCTCTCGATCATTTTGCCCCTATGGTGCACCGAGTGTTCGCCGCTCCCCACAGGATCTGAGGTCTTCGATGGTGCCGAAGGATGACCTGGCGGGACGTCGCCTCACCGAATTGCGTGCAGGTGTGATCGAACAGGCACGCGCGGAGTTCGACGATCGCTACGGGGACCTTCGCTTTCCAGCGGTCGTGGGCCTGGTCTGTGCCTACGAGGAAGAAGGCAACATCGGCGACGTGCTTGCCAAGATGCCGACCGAAGCGTGCGGCCTTCCTCTGGCAACCGTCGTGATCGTCGATGGTGGCCACGACCGGACGGCTGACATTTCCTATGACGCCGGTGCGATCACGTTCGTGTTCCCCACCAATCTTGGTCATGGGGTCGCACTGCAGGTCGGCTACCGCCTTTGCATCGAGCTCGGTGCTGAGTTTGTGGTGACCCTCGACGCTGATGGGCAGAATGATCCTGCGGAGATCCCAGTGATGCTCAAGCCCATCATCGATGATGAGGCTGACTTCGTGGTGGCATCGAGGCGCCTCGGGACCGACACGACGACCGATCGCTTCCGCAAGGTTGGTGTGGTCTTCTTCTCCACCACGGTGAACTTGATGACTCGGTCAAAGCTCACCGACACCTCGAACGGCTACCGGGCGTTACGGGTCTCCATGCTCGCTGATGTCGTGGATCGACTCGTCCAGGAGCAGTATCAGACCGCAGATTTGCTCATCACTTGCCTCAAGCGTGGATGGAGAGTCACCGAGCGCCCGACGATCTGGCTTCCTCGCCAGTCAGGAACCACGAAGAAGGGCAAGAACTGGCTGTTCGGATTCCGCTACGCCAAGGTCGTCTTGTCGACTTGGTGGCGGGAACGCTGAGGATTCAGGCGCTGGCCTGATCGAAGCCGTCCTGAAGGGCCACCCGGAGATCAAGCGTGGTCTGATGGATGACTGATCGCTTCACGCGACCGTGTTCGTTCTTCGACGGCGCCGCAATGCCCTCTCCCATGTAGAGCGTCACCTTGCTCCGTTTGGGCAGCTTCTTGCCGACCGGCATGGCCTTGGCGGAGCCTCCGATGCCGACGGGGATGATCGTGGCGCCGGTTCGGGCCGCGAGAAAGGCAGCGCCCTCGAGGAGGTCACCAATGACAGGCCCATCGTGGCGCGTGCCCTCAGGGAACAGCACGAGGACTTCACCGGCTGCGAGGACCGACTCGGCATGGTTGAGTGCCTCTCGATCCGCCGATCCACGATGAACGGGAAACGCACCCATGGCGAGAAGAAATCGCCCCAAAAGGCTGACCTTCCAGAGGCTGTCCTTGGCGATGAAGAACATCTTTCGGTCGGTCAGGAAGATGGCGAAACCGAAGTCGATCAAGGATCGATGCACTGGAGCGATGATCACTGGCCCAGACTCGGGGACTACTCCGGGACCCTCGACGCGAGGCGAGAAGTAGAGCTTCATCAATCTCGTCAGAAGTCGACGAAGCAGGCGGTAGGTCAGCGTTCGGTGTGAATTGGGAACGAAATCGGATCCTCGGCCGTGTGCTGTCGTCTGTTCGTCGTCACTCATCGGCCTGCTCCTCGTGCCACGTCGATCATTGCCATGACTGCCGACACCACCTCGTCGATCGACAACTCAGTCGTGTCGATCAGGTGTGCATCGGGCGCCATCGTCAATGGTGAGGTCGACCGGGTCGAGTCAAGTCGATCTCGTCGATCAATGCTCTCCTGGCCCTCTTCGGCTCGGCGCTTTGCTCGTTCTTCCGCCCGGGCGGTGAGATACAGCTTGACGGCTGCGTCAGGGAACACCACAGAGCCGATATCGCGTCCCTCGATAATCCCCCCACCGTGGCGTTGCGCCCAGTCTCGCTGCCAGGCGACGAGGACCGATCTGACCAAGGCATTGGCTGCCACAACCGACACCGCAGCGTTCACCGCCTCAGATCGGATCTCCTCGCTGACGTCAATGTCATCGATCCTCACGCCATGGTCAACATCAAGGACGGCAGACCGGGCGAGCGCACCTATGGCATCGAGGTTGGTGAGCTCGATGTTGCGGCGCAGTGCGAGTGCTGCCATTGCTCGATAGGTGGCACCGGTGTCGAGCGTCTGGAGATTCAGTCTGGCTGCGAGGGCGCGTCCTAGCGTCGATTTACCGGACCCCGCAGGTCCGTCGATGGCGATGACGAGCGCTTTAGTCATGGAGCCCTCCAAGGACATCGAGGAACCCAGGGAAACTGCTGGCCACGGTCTCAAAGCCAGCGACCCTGGCGCCACTGCCGACGGTCCCGGCAATGGCTGCCGACATGGCCATCCGATGATCCTCGTGGGCATCGAAGGACACCGGGGAAAATCTCTTGGCAGTGCCGAGTCCTTCGACCACGAGATCATCACCATCTCCAGAGCAAGAGGCCCCGAGGCTCGACATCAGCTCGATAGTGCGATCGAATCGGTCCGATTCTTTGATCCGCAGCTCCGCCACGCCGACGAACCGGGTGATTCCCTCGGCGGCGGCGGCCGCCACCGCGAGAATAGGGACCTCATCGAGAGAGGGGATCTCGTCGCCATGGATGGTGGTTCCCATCAACTCGCTGCTTCGAGCAGTGACGCTCAGTCGGCCGTCGTGCTCTTCGATCTCGAGGCTGGCCCCCATGCGAGCCAGGACTGACAGGAACCCGATACGCGTTGGGTCTGGGTAGAGGTCGTGGACCGACACCGTGCTTGAGCTGGCGAGAAGGGCGGCCACGACGAAGAATGCTGATTGCGAGGGGTCGGCGGCTATCTTCCAGTCGCGCGGTGCGAGCTCAGAAGGTTCAAGCTCAATGGACCGGCCGTCGGGTCCGTCAGTGACGGAGATGCGACCTCCTGCTTCGGCAATCATCTCCTCGGTGTGGGGACGAGTTCGAACCGACTCGGTCACGAGCGTCGGCCCCTTGGCCCCCAACGCCGCCAGCAGGATCGCCGACTTCACCTGGGCGCTTGGCACTGGCACGGCAAACTCGATTCCTCCGAGTGCAGCTCCGCTGATCTCGAGCGGAGCCGTGCAACGCTCACCCTGACCAACGATGCGAGCTCCCATGTGCCCCAACGGTCGAGCGACCCGATCCATCGGCCTACTCGACAGCGAGTGATCCCCATGGAGTTGGTGCAATCCGGGGATTCCTGCGACGATTCCCATCGCTAACCGCATGCCTGTCCCTGAGTTCCCGAAATCGAGTGGAGCTGATGCCTCATGCAGCAGGCTCCGGCCCCCAGCGACGATCAGCACATCGCGCTGTCGCTCGATGGTGGCCCCGAGTTGCGTTACGACTTTTGCCGTCCTGGCAACGTCATCGCCGGACGAGATGCCAAAAATAGAGGAGGTGCCTTCGGCCAAGGCGCTGAGCAACAGGGCCCGATGGGAGATTGACTTGTCGCCTGGAACGATCGCTTTCCCACTGAGGTGCGGCGAGGGGAGAACCTCGACGATGCTCATCGATCGACCACGGAGCAGATGAACCCTCGCTCACGCAACGCGGTTGCATAGCGCTGAGCTTCCGAGTGCGCCACAACCACAATGAGCACTCCCCGCCCGCCCTCGATGCTGTGAGCGATATCGACGTCCACCACGCTGAGGCCGAGTTCACTCGCGGTGGCTGTCACCTCAGCCAACACGCCTGCTCGGTCCGGCACCGGAATGCGTACCTCGGCAAGTTGGTCGGGATCGACTGATCGACCAGGCAATGATCGCCGAGCCGTCGATGCGGAGGACAGTGCGGTGCCGATGGCGGATCGATCCTCGGTAGCGATGGCGTGGCGGAGGTGGGCGAGTTGCGTTCCGAGGGCATCGAGGCTCTCGAGGATCGCTTCGGAATTCTCGACACAGACATCCGGCCAAATGGCGGGATCCCCGGCGGCGATGCGGGTCATGTCCCGGAAACCCCCAGCGGCAAGCAGGAGGAGTGCCGCGTCGCTCTCGGCTACCGAGGCGGCCTCGTTCATGAGGGCTGACGCCACGAGGTGCGGGACGTGGCTCACGTGGGCAACGAGGCGATCATGATCGGCGGCGCTCAGGGCGACACCTTGCGCCCCGAGGCTCCGCACTACGCCCAACAGCCGACCATAGGTCTCTGCGGGAGTGTCAGGACCGGGAGTCAGGACCCACGTCGCTCCGAGGAAGAGGTCAGAACGAGCGCCTGCAACGCCGAGCTGCTCAGAGCCGGCCATGGGGTGTCCTCCTATGAAACGAGGATCATCGACTGCTCTGACGATCGGTGCTTTGACGCCGGCCACATCCGTGACCATGAGTCGTGGGTCGCTGCTCGCGGCCAAGATGACGTTTGCGACCTCGGCCACCTGGCTGCTGGGCGTGCAGATGACGACGAGCTCAGCGTCGGGGTCGATGCCAACCTCATCGATGGCCCCAGCACCAAGCGCTGCTGCTGCGACATCGTCGAGTCGATCGCTGCCGGTGACCAGCCAGCCGACCGACCGCAGGGCCATCCCGACCGAACCCCCGATCAGGCCCGTTCCAATGATCTGAGCACGGCCTCCCTCGGCGTGCGGGGCGGTCTCAGCCCGGGAGGTCATCACGAAGTCCCTTGGCCCCTCGGAGGTAGACGTGATGGAGGGCCGAACGCGCCCTGTTCGTATGGGCGTGGACCAAAACTCGGATGCAACGAGGCGTGGCACCCGGCACAGGGATCTCTTGAGCGCAGATCAGGGGGACGTCTCCGAAACCGGCATGGCGAGCTGCCGTAGCGGGAAAAGTTGACACGAGATCATGCGTTGCGGTGAACAGGATGCTGATGCAGTCCTCAGACCCGATGCCGTTGCGTGCAAGGATCTCGTCCAGCATCTCAATGACAGCCGCGTCAATCGACTCGGGATCATCGCTCTCGACGGTGGTCGCTCCTCGGATTCCCCACACCGATGGTGTCGTCATAGAGCCTCAATCCTACTTGGGTGGTGCGAGAGCGCCCGTGGAGCCCGTGGAGCCCGTGGAGGCCGCTGCACCGAGCCGGCTGACTTCCTTAATAGTGAGAATCCGAAACTCCCCCGGCTTGAGGGTGGCATCCCCCACCCCACCGATCCTTGTTCTGACCAATCGCTCGACGGGATGGCCGATCGTCTCGCACATTCTCCGGATCTGGCGGTTTCGACCTTCATGGATGGTGATGCGAAGGACGCCGTCGGTCACCCGTGACACCTTGGCTGGTGCCGTCATCCCGTCCCCGAGCTCGACACCCTCTCGTAGTGATCGGACCGAAGCCGGAGAGGGATCACCACGCACTTGGGCGAGATACTCCTTCTCCACCCCCTTTGAGGGATGCATCAAGTCGTGGGCAAAGGCTCCGTCGTTGGTCAGGATCAAAAGGCCCTCGGTCATCAGATCGAGCCGTCCGACAGGAAAGACCCGGGGAGCAGCAGGGACGAGGTCAAGGACCGTAGTCCTGCCCTCCGGATCAGAGGCCGTGGTCACGACACCCGGGGGCTTGTTGAGCAGATAGTGCACGAGGCCAGGGGCGACCGGGACGAGCGCTCCGTCGATCTCAATCCGTGCAAACGCCGGGTCGACCTTGTCGCCGATCGTCGCCACTACTCCGTTGACGACGACTCGTCCTTCAACAATGAGGTCCTCACAGGTCCGGCGACTTCCCTGGCCGGCACGGGCGAGGACCTTCTGGAGCCTCTGCGGGCCTTCGTCGCTCACGGGGTGCTGGTGCCTGTGAGCTCGTCAGCGAGCAACTCGGCCTCGGCGGCACTTGGGAGCAGGTTCTCGGGTCGGGGCAATTCGTTGAGTGACGAGAGCCCGAGACGATCAAGGAAGACCTCGCTGGTGCCGTAGAGGATGGGCTGACCCGGTCCCTCAGCTCGGCCCACGGCCTCGATGTAGCCCCGCTGCTCAAGCAGACGGACGACTCCGTCCACGTTCACGCCGCGCAGGGTGGCCACCTGGGCCCTCGAGACAGGTTGACGGTACGCAACGATCGCCAAGGTCTCGAGGGCTGCAGTCGACAGTCGCGCGGAGAGATCGCGTGAAGCAAAGCGCTGCACCACTTCGGCGGCAGCCGGATTGGACTGGAGCCGCCAGCCGGATGCTAGCTCGACCAGATGGAACCCTCTCCCCTGCTCGACCAGATCTCGTCGGATAGCAACGAGGAGCTCGCGGATGACGGGCTCATCTTCGCCGACCAAGTCCGCGAGTGCATCGGAAGGAACCGCTTCGATGGCAACGGTCAACACTGCTTCGAGCGCCAGGCGTAGTTCGCTATCCGTCATAGTCGTCGACCTCCAGGTCTCCAGATTCGATCGCCTCATCGCCGGGCGCGTCGCCGATCCAGGCGATCTGTAGATCGCCAAAGGTGACGCCCTGCCCGAGTGACACTCGGCCGAGCTTGCACAACTCGAGGACGGCAAGGAAGTGCACGATGATCTCGATCCTCGTGGCGATCCCCTCTACCAGCGAACGGAATGACACCGAACCGCGCGAAGGGAGGTCTCGGGCGAGCACTGCGACGGTCTCGGCAACGCTGACTGCATCTACGGTCACGTGGCTCAGATCCACTATCGCCGTGGGCTGCTCCTCGGTCGCCCGCTCGTAACCTCGGGCGAGTTGCTCTGGGGTGACGCCGGCCAGCAGGTCGGGGGGCTGCACCACGAATCCCTCGTCGAGCCCGGTGACCCTCGGCAGACTCTTGCCCGCCTGGTCAAGCAAGCCCACGAAGAGGTCTGCGGCGGCGGCATAGGCACGCAGTTCAAGCAGCCGAGCAAGGAGGAGGTCTCGCTCCTCCCATCCGACCAGATCCTCGTCACCGTCGACATGATCAGGCCCGGGAAGCAACCGACGACTCTTCATCTCGAGCAGGATGGCTGCCACCAGGAGGAACTCACTGAGCTGCTCGAGTGGCAGATCGCCCTGCGCATTGAGCACCTCGCGGACAAAGGCATCGACGACGGGCGCGAGCTCGATCTCGAGGATATCGACCTCGTGCGAGGACACTAGGTTCAAGAGCAGCTCGATTGGCCCGCTGAAGACAGGCGTCGTCACGACGTACGTCACGGACGCACACTACCGAACTGTGGAGGGGGTCGCTCCGAGCCAACCCAGTGGTCTCCTATCATTCCCCCATGGCACGCGTCCTCTCTGGCATCCAGCCCTCGGGTGATCTTCACCTCGGCAACTATTTCGGTGCGGTGAGGAACTGGGTCCAGGACCAAGATGTGGCCGACGCCTACTTCTGCATCGTTGACCTCCACGCTCTGACGCTTTCCATCGATCCCGAGGTGCTGCGGCGCCAAACTCTTGACGCAGCCTGCGTCCTCTTGGCCGCTGGATTGGATCCTCAGCGGTGCACCTTGTTCGTGCAGAGCCACGTGCCTGCCCATCAGCAGTTGACCTGGCTTCTCGAATGCACCGCCACCATGGGCGAATTGCGCCGCATGACACAATTCAAGGACAAGGGTGGAGGGCAAGAGTCGGTCCGGGTGGGCTTGTTCACCTATCCAGTCTTGATGGCTGCCGACATCCTTCTCTACGACGCCGATCAGGTCCCGGTGGGCGATGACCAGCGTCAACACCTCGAGCTGACCAGAGAGATTGCAGGTCGCTTCAATCATCGCTATGGCGAGACCTTTACCATCCCGTCCGCCACCATCCCCAAGGTTGGTGCGAGGGTGATGGACCTGCAAGCCCCTGAGCGCAAGATGTCGAAGTCCTCGGGGTCGCCGCTCGGGACCGTTGGAATCATGGACCCTCCTGCCGAGATCATCCGCAAGGTGAAGAAGGCGGTCACCGACACTGATGGGATCGTGGCATGGGACCCGGCCGGCAAGCCCGGGGTCACCAACCTGCTCAGCCTTCTGGGTGCAGCCACCGGTCAAGACCCGACCACCCTCGCCGAGGATTACCAACGCTACGGCGACCTCAAGGGTGCCGTGTCGGAGGCTCTGATCGATGCACTCGCTCCGCTTCAGGCTCGCTATTTGGAGCTGCAGGCCGACCCGTCGGGAGTGATTGACATCCTTCGCGCAGGAGCCGACCAAGCCTCATCGGTGGCAAGTTCCACATATCTCCGAGCGGCCGATGCCGTGGGCCTCCTTCGGCCCTGAGCGCACCCCGCCTCGCTCAGACTCCAGTCAGGGACCACCACCAGCTCGA
>Ga0114958_10001485_pt1 | contig 18466 bp, 18 predicted proteins | sample C_130208_EF_Meta_FD_89577 | JGI IMG/M metagenome (GOLD analysis project Ga0114958, IMG submission 89577) | Freshwater microbial communities from Lake Croche, Canada to study carbon cycling - C_130208_EF_MetaG | ecosystem: Environmental > Aquatic > Freshwater > Lake | place: Lake Croche, Canada...
AAACATATTTGAATTATCAAAATTATCAGATATATCACCATTAGATGCGTTAGAACTACAATATTTTACACCAAATGCTAAGCCTATCCTTTCATTACAATTACATCAAGATATTATAGTTAAGGGTGTATGTGATACATTAGAGACCAGTGATGATAATCTTTATTTAATTGGTGTTCTACCAAGGGGAGGTAAAACATTTATAGCAGGTGGAATAATAAGAGAATATCTAAGAAGAACTAAAACTCCAAATCTAAATACATTTTGGCTTACTGCTGCACCAAATGAAACAATGACACAAGTAAAGGATGAACTATTAAATAGATTCCAGGATTTTTCTGATTTTGAATTTATTGAGGTTAAGTCTGTATCTGATATAAAACAAAAGACTAAACCACATTCGGTATATTTCTGTTCCTCACAGCTCCTAATAGCATCCCAAAAGAAAGACGCAAAAAAAAGAGACTTTCTACAGAGTTTATTAAGCGGTAGAGATAGATTAGGCCTTGTATTTTTTGATGAAGCCCATAAAACCGGTACTGGTGATAAAACCAAATTAGAAATACAAAGTATTATACAGACATACAATCATCTTAAATTGCCATTTATATTTTTAACTGCTACATATTATAATATACTTTTTGATTATCAAATACAAAAAGCCAATACATTTATTTGGGATTATACGGATGTTTTAGTCACACGATCCTTGGCTACTGAAACAGAACAAGAAGGTGCGGTATCTAATTTACAAGATAGATTTGGCAAGAAATTAGTTGATAGTGTTATAGAAAGAAGAAAATCAAATAATGAAACTCTTGAAACTATGGCTAAAGCATATATTGGATTCCCTGACCTATTTTTTATATCGGCTGATTTTCAAGAGGAGGTATTAGCTCGTTTTACAGAGCAAGATAAATATAGACCTGATTCTGGATTTAGTCTATCTTCTATATTTGCTATAAGACAAGGCATATCTATTGTTGATATAAAAACAGAAGAAAACAAAATTAGGAAAGATGCGTATAAGATATTTGATAATTTAACTAACCCTAAAAATATCATAAGCCTTATAACTCCAAAAGAGACATTTGATATTCCAGATGTATTAGCAGTGGCAGGTGGTGAACCATTGGCTAAAGAAGAAGGATCTTTCATTGAACCATCTTTATTGGGTCGCATAAATAAAATGAGTAGTGATGCAAAGAGTAGATTTAGATTAGACGAACAACCTACATTGTTAATGTTTATGCCTACTGGCGGTGTAGGAACTAATATTTTTTACCTGTTATGTGCTTGGGCTTCATTACTAATGACACACAAATGGTGGAGAGAAAATTATGAAATCGCCTGTATAGTATCAGAAGAAAATATTGGTGCTGATGCGGTTGGTGAATTAGTTCATATGGAACTACAAGCATCTGAGAACATACATATAATAAGTAAGAATCCAAAGGCAAATATATTAAGCCTTGAACGAAAACTACATTGCCAAGGAAAACCAAAAGGTCTTCTTGTTTTGGCAGGTGAAAAGTTAAGTATGGGTATTAGTTTGCCGTGTACGGATGTTGTATTCTTATTTAACGAAAAAAAGTCACCTGATGACATAATACAAAAAATGTATAGAGCATTAACACCAAGCCCAGGTAAAAAATCCGCATTTATTGTGGATCTTAATCCAGTGAGGACTTTAGCTGCACTATATGGATATACGCGAGCATCACACGAGTCTTCAAACACAACATCGCAGATTTTAGATATTATTTATGATACTTATTCGTGGGATTCTGATATATTTGAATACAATCTGAAGAAGGGGTCTGATGCAAAACCCTTATCTTTTCAGGATAAACTTCGCCAGTTGTTTGAGATGGCAGAAAAAGACCCATCTAATGAGTATAGAATTAATGAAGATATAGGTGGATTTGAAAAGAAGTTAGGTGACAATATCAGGCGTGGCATAGATTCTGAATTTGTAAGCAAACTAGCAGGGCAGTTTAGTTCTAAGAAGTTAGAAACAACATTAGGTCGTATAGGATTGAAAGAAGGTAGTAAAATAACTCTTGAGAATGGACGGCTTATTATAAGAGCACCAAAAGAACAGGTTGATTCTGAAGTAGCACCTATTCCTGGCGAGGATATAGAAATAGTGATAGATAACTTTATTGAGACTATAGCCGATTTTGTAAAATATCTTGCCATTACAAGCACATCTTTAACGCTTGAAGGTGCTTTAGAAGAATATGAAAGCAATATAACAAATCAAGAAGGAAGTAGTCTCCGACGAAATGTCTTGCGCCTTGTTCGTTCACGAACAGAAATCAAAGAAGGAAAGGATAAAGAACTATTATCTAAACTTTTGATTGCAGCCGTAAAAGATATAGCATTCAATAGTAGCGAACGGGTCTTCCGTCAGATGAAAGGCAAAATAGACGAAAAATCATTACGTAAAGATAAGATACTTGATTTGATACATAGAAGAATAACTCCAAGAAAGAAGCAAAAAGCGGAAAAGGGTGAGGTTTTTACACCCATAGAATTTATTGAAGATATGCTGTCACATTTACCAAAATCAATCTGGTCTAATCATAACTTAAAATGGTTAGATCCAGCCAACGGGATAGGAAACTTTCCAGTTGTTGTGTTTTATAAGTTGGACGAAGGGTTGAAAGCGTGGGAACCGAATGAAAATAAACGCAGAAAATACATCATTGAAAATATGTTATATATGCTTGAAATACAATCTAATAACAGTAGAGTTGCACGGAATATATTTGAGAAACTATGTGATAATTGTGAACCTAATATATGGACAATAGATAGTCTTCAAATTACATCTGTAAAATTAAAGGGTAAAGGATGGCCTGAAAAATATGACATTATTATGGGGAATCCTCCTTTTAATGCAGGTGGTTTAATGAAGGGTACTGGATTTTGGGCAAAATTTGTGAATCTATCTTTTGAGTTAATTTCTCCAAATGGATATATAACTTTTGTTCACCCCCCAGGTTGGCGTAAATTCTATGATCCAGAAGAAAAAGAAAATCAAGGTAAATTATTATATTATATACGAGATAAGGAATGGAATATTGATTATATCAATGTAAGTGATCAGCCACCAAAGCATTTTCCTATTGTAGATTATTATGTTATTCATGCTAAAAAAACTGATAGATTAACCGAATATGATTCAAAGTTTATGGGAATAGTAAGTAGTGGTGAAGGGAAGCTTAACTATCCCTTTATTCCAAATATTATAGATAAAGATGTATTGAATATAATAAATAAATTATTTAAGGCTAAAGGTATACCTATTAATATTACAAGGGGAAGCAGTTTTGAACCTAGTAAAAAAGATATAGGTAAATCAGGAATACCTCATTATCATTTTACAAGTAGAACAGGTGAACAAATATTTTATAATAAAGAATATGATGATGTACCTGATTATATTAATAAAGAGAAAGTGTTAATGACATTTAGTGGCGGATATGAAAAGGGAAGATTATTTGCTTTTTATACTGACAAAAAAGTTGGAGCAACTAGAACAGCAATGTATATGTTAACAAAATCAGAAGCACAAGGTGATAAATTAGTTAAGTTTTTCAACTCAGATATAATAACATTCTTGATGAAAATCACACAGTATTCGGCCTCACCTAATCACAAAAATGAATTTAAGATATTAAATCAACTAGAAGTTCCAGATTCATTAGATTATGGCTTGACAGCAAAAGAGGAATGGTTAATAAATAAGATTATTGGTGCAAAAGAGGACGAACCATCAGAAGGTGGTGGAAAACAACGCAGATTTACACAAAAAGTAAGACGCGTGTAATGAATTTATAAATTATATAATAATCTCATATAATATATCGGGTTATTATATAAAAGGCCCAAAAGACCCAAAAGGCCCAAAGGGTCCAAAAGGCCCAAAGGGTCCAAAAGGCCCAAAGGGTCCAAAAGGCCCAAAAGGCCCAAAGGGTCCAAAAGGCCCAAAAGGCCCAAAAGGCCCAAAAGGGTCCAAAGAGGCCAAAAGGCCCAAAGAGGCCAAAGGGTTCCAAAGAGCCCAAAAGGTTCCAAAGAGCCCAAAAGAGGCCAAAAGGCAGGCTCGCCCCCCATAGCCCAAAGAGGGTTTAAGAGGCCCAAAAGGCCTTATATAAATCAACTTAAAAAAAAAATTGAAGGCTATTTTTCCTCAATTAGCCCTTACCCCCCTGAACCCTACACCCCCTACCCTCAAGCCCAGAATGCCCATCACCATCAACGACCTGGAGAAGCGCGTGGCGGCCCTGGAGGCCCGCCTGGCGGCCGTGGAGAGCCAGCCCAAGGCCGCGGCCAAGCCCAAGAAGGCCAAGGCCGTAGCCGAGGACGGCGAGCCCAAGGCCAAGAAGGAGGCCAACTGGTTCGTCAAGGCCCTGGCGGGCGTGCGCGCCACGCTCAAGCCGCTCATTGAGGCGCACAACTCGGCACTGCCCGAGGGCGGCAAGAAGCTGGCCGGCACGGTCGCGCCGCAGGTCGGCCGCCTCCTCAAGGAGGCCGGCCAGCTGTCCGAGACGCTGACGCCCACGGAGGCCCAGGTCAAGGCCGCCTTCGCGAGCTACCAGGCGTCGCCGCCGACGCCCAAGCCGGCCTCGGTCGCCTCTGAGGCCTCCAAGGCCTCCAAGGCCAAGAAGCCCAAGGCCGAGCTGAGCGAGGACGAGGCGGCGGCGCTCAAGGCACAGAAGGCGGCCAAGGCCGCCGCCACGCGCGCGGCCAACAAGGCCAAGAAGGCCGTCGTGGAGGGCTTTGCCGACATGCCCAAGCCGGCCATTGACGACGACACGCCGCTGGAGGCCTACCTCTGGAACGGCGACATCGGCAAGGGTCCCAAGGAGTATGAGCGCATCGACTACAACGGCACGGCCTACATCTACACGACCGACGGCGACACGTTCGTCGGCGAGTGGAACGTCGCGACGAACACGCTCAAGCGCGACGGCTACGACATCAAGAACATGTAGTAGGCCCCCCCAACACCCCTAAAACAAAAGAAAAAAGAAGGCCGAAAGGCACTTCTTTTTTCATGTGCTAGAAATATCACAAAGAGGTCTATAGTCCTTACAGCTGTTGTATCTGTGCGGCATCTTACGTAAGTCAAGTAACATGTCACAATTTTCTACCGGAAAAAAATTGAACAACATTATTTGTTAGTTTTATGTACCACACAAAGCTATCAAAATGGCCGCCATCATCTCCCAGATCAAGAACGACATCATGAGCGCGGAGGCCGAGGTGCTGCGCCTCTACATCCACCTTCAGAAGGCCGAGGCCGACTTCTCCAACATGATGGAGGAGGAGGAGGTTCTGGAGGCGGCGCGCAAGCTTGCGGACCTGTCCGCGCCCTTCTACCCGCTGCAGGCCGAGGGCACGAAGCTCAAGTGGGTCTCTAACACCGACGCCGAGACCTACCGCGTCGCCATTGTGCGCTACGACGGCATCCTGGAGGTCAAGCTCGTCACGAACGGCCGCGGCTACTGCCACGACGACACGATCTGCAAGTGTAACTCGTGCAGCGAGATCCGCCTCTCTGGCGGCAAGGTGCCGCCGTGGCTCAAGGGCGTGCCGCTCATCAAGACCTTCTTTAAGGACGAGGCGGCGTGGCGCGCGTCGCTGCCCGCCGACGGCACGGTCACCATCACGCCGCCGCCGCTCTCGGAGCGCGCGCTCAAGAAGCTCTGCATGGAGCCGCTCAAGATGATGACAGACGCCGGCCGCCTGGAGGAGCTGGAGAAGCGCTTTCCTGGCGCGACGATGGTGCTAAGCACGGACAAGATGCAGCTGGAGATTGAGTATATGGGCGACAGCGAGCGCAACATGCACCGCATCTTCTCAAATACGACGAACGAGCTGCGCTCCAAGTTCTCTGACTTCGGCGCGCACCCAACCAAGCCCAACCTTATGGCAGAGTGGCGCGGCATGTATATCGGCCTTGAGCACCTGTTCTAGGCAAAAAAATTGAAAGGGCGGCGACCCATATTTTTAGTACGCACACCATGGAGGAAATTTACTCAAAGATTCAAATGGCTGAGGAGTATCTTCATAGACTTCGTATTAAACTACAGGCTTCTGAGACGGACTACAAAAATAATGGTAGGACATCTAATATTGTTACAACAACGTTGCCCTTTCTGGTTTCTGCATGTGCTTCTGCGAAAGCCGCGGCCTTATCTGGTGGAGTCAAGCTACCATAAAAAATTGAACGGGCGGCTGCCCTATTTTTTAGTACCGACAAAATGTTCCTTGTCACCTACATCACGCGCACGCAGAGCAGCGGATTTGAGAGCCGCAACAACAAGACCTTTGAGACGCTTGAGGCGGCGGTGGCCTACATTCGTGGTGAGTGGTATGACAGCTTCTGTGAACTCAACTCATATCCTGACTACTGGGACGACGATGATTTTGGTCGCCCCATGCCGACACGCGAGGACTTCAGCCTAGAGGCAATCAACAAGCTTCGTTCTAAGAAGTATTACCTTGGCACGTTGTTTGACCCCTACAGCAACTACTGCGCGCTTGTTCCGAATGAGCTTCTCCTGGAAGAGATCAAGAAGTAGTAAAAAATTGAAAGGGGCGTGGCCCTATTTTTCAATTACCCTACAAAATGAGACTACTCTTTGGCAAGAACGACACGCACCTTCTGATTGGTGGCAAGACCTTCTACATCAAGACGGACATCAAGAAGCATGGCGGCACCTGGAGCCCTAAGGCGAAAACGTGGACCCTTCCTCTCTTGCTTGACACCGAGGATTTTCGTGCCAACTTGTCCCTTGCCCTAAAGGAGGGAATTAAGAAGGAAAAGGACGATGCGGCGGCGGCGGCGGCCTTTGACGCATCACCCGAGGGAAAGAAGAAGCAGATGGAGCAGGTCCTAGCTCTCAAGAACTCAACGAACTTTGAGGTGGCGATGAATTATAGCTTCATCTGCTGCAAGGACTGCAAGGTTCTGGACTGGAAGCGTAAGACGACGACCTGTGAGGCTCACAAGGTCTGGACGGGCCAGGGCTACAGCTCTATGTTTGTCAATGGCCGCCTGCGCACGGGCGACTAAAAATTGATGTATAAACACTATTTTTTTAAGGCATAGTGGATGCCCTACCTTCCTGGAACGAAACTATCCTATCTTGATGGTGGACTTGAGCAGAAGGCGACAGTTGTATCTGATGGCAATGTCATATGTCTCAGTGGCCGCTTTAATAATCAGTTGATGAAAATGGAAGATTGGCTTATTCTTTCTGAGGGAACGGTTAGTGCCTTTCTTCCTGAAAGATTTGTTAAAGTTGTAGAACTCTCATCCTTCAGTGAAGATAGATATGATAAACACTAATATTCTACCTAAGGAAATGTTATTTTTGATTACTAATGGAGGTTGTAGAGAAAACCCTACAGTGGTTTCAAGATAATGAAGCACTCTTTAAAGAGCAAGGAAAACAGGTCAAGGAACTTGAAGAAGTTATAAAGTTACTCACTGAAGAGGTTGAACTAGTTAAGAAAGCTTTTCGGGAAGATATACAAATCGCAATTCAAACTATTACACTTCTACAGAAGCAGAATACGGAGCTCACAGAGCGTGCCGAGGCAGCTGAGGAAAAGCTAAAAAATGTAACCAATCTAAACAATCTTGATATGTACTAAAAATTGAAGGATTGATTATATAGCAATCAAGTAATCATGCAGTTCGTAACTAAGATGACCAAGGAGGAAATGGCTGCCGAGTCTAAGAAGGCTACAACTGAGGGCCTTAATAATCTAATCAAACAGTTTAAGGATATTGAAGATTCTGACTCTGATTCGGATTCAGATTACAATTCAAACTCCAAACTTGAGACTCGTATTCATTATATGAAGTTGAATATGGGAAATCTCTCTGTAGACCTGGCAGAGTGTAAGGAGAAACTGGATGATGCAAATAGTATTATATCAATCTTCAAACGGATTGATAATAACCTCTCGTATTTGAGTCACCTTGAGTTTTATCTTAAGGATATCAACACTGCGAGCCTTGAACACGTCAAGCGGAAACTAGCCCTGTTCAAGGACGATGAGGCCGAACATGTTCAGCTTTGCCTTATTAGTATCGCACGCCTTGAGTATGAACATATCAAACAGGCTATGCGATACTCCCTTACTTATACTAAGAAAAAGAATCGTCTTATTGAGAACCAATTTAACTATGTTATCAATAAGAAATGGGCCATTGACATGCTTCAGTGGTGGCTAATCTTCATTGTACTCAGTATTATCTTGAACTTTATCCTCCTACAGCTATTTGGCTAAAAAATTGAAGCTCATACTTCTGGGTATAAGGATTATCCCAAGTAAGATATAGAATGGAGTTCTTTGCACTTATCATTAAGACAATTGTCAAGCTTTTTACCGAGCCACCACCAATTCTCCCAACTCACTATACTAAGGACAATATGCCTCTGAATCGTGTATTTATCAACTTGTAAAAAATTGGTGATTGTTAAATTACTATATTTTTTACCATGCCCCCCTTACAATGCCTAGGATTTACTAAGGACCATCGTAGATGTCGCCTAGATAGAATTAATGAAAGGACTTGTAAGATTCATAGGAACTATTATACCAACTGGCTTGTTAAACATCACTTAGATATACGATATACTAGTCCTCGCAAGATGAATGAAATTATCTTCCAATTGGAGTCTGGTAATATTGTCATTACAAAGGAATATATTCAGGCAAAGCTTATATTCTATGATACTTATTTATTTCTTATACAATATGCTAAGACTAATCCTCTTTGGCGCATGGAATTATTTCATAATTATCTAGAGACTAACTTAGATTGTAATATTCTTATATCTACCGAAACCTGTATTGAGGCTCTAAAATATCTCTTTAAAAAGGAGAAGTGGGAATTGTGGAAGTGGGATGAAATATTGTCCTCACCTTGCTGGAAACAGATTATGTTAAGTTCTATCTTTATAGATGAGATAAATAAGGCTCCTAAGAATAATATTGACTACTTGAAAGATAAGGTGCTGCCTATCTTCTTAGGTATTCAAAGGTCATTTGTAACAAAGCAGAATAAAAGAATCGCTATAATAAAGGAAGAGCTCCTAGAATTCTGTTGGAGCCCTTTGCGGATTGAAAAATGGAAGCATGAGATGTTGGAGCCTATTTATTAATTATATAGGATTACTCAAAACTCATCATCAGGAATTCCATCATTGTCATCGTCATTATCTTCATCATCAGGAATTCCATCATTGTCATCGTCATTGTCTTCATCATCTGGAATTCCATCGTTGTCGGCGTCATCCTCATCAGGGATTCCATCATTATCGGCATCATTGTCTTCTATATCCACGATTCCATCATTGTCGGCATCATCATCTTCATTATCCACGATTCCATCATTGTCGGCATCATCATCTTCATTATCCACGATTCCATCATTGTCAGCGTCATCATCTTCATCGTCAGGGATTCCATCATTGTCGGCGTCATCATCTTCCTCATCAGGAATTCCATCATTGTCGGCATCATCATCGGCATATTGTTTGAGGAGGTGATCATATGCCGGTTGCGCCCCAAGAGCCATTCTACTTCTGTGTAAATAAGAATCTACGTTACTTAGCGAATTTTTGGTGTTATAAAGTATATTATCCGCATTTCTTATTAAATATTCTAATTTATCTTTTGTATCTTCATCATTTAAATCTACAATTGTCCCATCATGTAAATGAACATGAATCTTTGACTTGTTATTACGCTTTGATTCATAAGCTAAATCCCGTAATATATTTATTAAATTTCTATCAGATATATCTACAACCGTTCCACCATTTAAATGAACATGAATCCTTGATGAGTTTTTATTCTTTGATTCATATATTGTTTTAATTAACATACGTTTTATATTCGCATTAGAGATACCTACAACCCTTTCTCCATTTAAATGAACATGAATCTTTGATGCATTATTATTCTCCGCTTCTTTCATTAAGGCTTCTAGTCTGAGTTTTATATTCGCGTCAGATATATCTACAACTGTTTCACCATCCAAATGTACATGAATATTTGATGACTTATTTTTCTTTGAATTTTTTATTAACTCTTCTAATTTACGTTTAAGATGTACATCAGATAAGCTTGCAACCTTCTCACCGTCTAAATGAATATTAATTGCAGATGATTCTTTCTGTTTATCATTATTAGTTCTATTAACTATTTCAAAAATTTTATGTCTAAAACTAACATTTTTTAATTCTCTTATTTGGCCTTCCTCTAAATGAACATGAACTTTTGGAACCGCATTATGTAACTGTTCTATTTCTTTATTCTTTACAGAAAGTATATTATTTAAACGTTTTACCTTATTCTGTAGGATAGCCCTTGCTGGTAAATTTACTCCTTGATTTTTTACATTTAATACTTGGTTTTTAGCATTTAATTCGGCTTGAAGGGCCATATTTGACTTTTCTAACTCCTGCATGTGCTGCTGTGTCTCATTTAACATGCCCTTATATAACTCTACGTTTTGTTTTAAATTATCTACTTCTATTAAGGATTCAGAAGATATATTATCTGTTGTAGTTGTATCGGATAGCTCAACCGAAGATAACTGTGCAATTAATGATTCTATTTCTAAATTCTTATTATTAATAATAGTCTGTAAATCATCATTTTCCTTGCGTAAACGTAAAAATCTAGGCTTGTTAGTTTTCTCATTCAGCTGCTCAGTTAGATTACTTAATTTAGATTGTAAAATTGCATCATTTAATTTATAGCCATTTATAGAAGACACTAATTCACTATTTCCCATAGAATTATTTTGTGATTTTAAGGAAGCAATTTCAGAGACCATTGATTGTTGGTCTAACTTATATTTTAGAATTTGAGCATTTAATTTCTGTATAGTCCGATTCATTCTATAGTATGTCATAGATTTATCTAATCAACCTCCATTCCTGAAACCCTTGCTCTATTAAAATCGCAGCATAGGTCTTCAACCTCTGATTCATCCTCAGGTCCGTCAAGAGTTGTATCAATATGAAGGACTGATATCTCTGTTTCAAAGGTAAACAAGCCAGAATCAATAATTACGTTAAGACCTTCGGGAAAGTAATGAATTTGACCACCTTCATTTCCATCCTCCTTAATCAATTCAATACTTACAATACCAATAGAACCGGAATTTACAACATAGTCAAAATTATCCGAGCCCGTATATACCCCTTCGTAACCATTTGTCTCTGAGACATCTGCTAGAATGATTGAACCATCGCGACACTTATACACCCCATTCTTAAGACCTGTCTCATTAAATGACTCATCATAAATATCAGGCTTCAATACATCGGTGATATCACCAATATAATATTTTCCAGCTGGAAGAAAGTAATTCTGGCCGGGCGTTAAACTCTCAAATAGCCAAGGATAAGGCATCTTGATTGGTGTTTTAATCCTATGGATATGAATAATCAATTTTTTTAGCAGCCTAAATATCATTGCTTATATTTATATAATGATATCCCAGAAAGATATATCTGTAATTGTAAGGGGCTCTGAAAAGATTTCAGAATGTATCAAAGGAGCCTTGGAAAAAGGGGAAGGAGCAATCATAGGACGTATGGGCTCAACTGAAATGACCTGTGTTCTTTCTGAGAGTCCTGACCTGTATATGAAAGTTTTAGAAACCTATTCTGGTGTTTTTGGCCGCTTTGAAGAATGGGTATCTGACTATAAGGAGGCCTGTAGTGAATCTAATATTTTTGCTACAGGATGGTATGAGCCTCTGGCCGAGAAAGAGATTAACTACATGAAGAAGATTTCTAAGGCGGCATTGATTCCTCTTCGTTCCCTTGAACCATATTATTGTAGTGACCCGTGGTCTTCTATCTTGGCTGGGCGCCGTGTTACAGTTGTATCATCCTTTGCCGATAGTATGAGAAGTCAGATAGGGCGTGATATTTGGGAGAATAAGAGTATCCTACCAGAAGCTTCTTGGTCCTTTGTTCGCTCTTATTATTGCCCTACTATTGCCTGCGGTAGATGTGAATGGCCTTCTCAGATTGCGTCCTGGAAAAGCGCAGTTGATTATTTGGAGCGCGAGGTTCTTACTACTCAGCCTGAAATAGTCCTTATAGGTTGTGGAGGCCTTGCAATGCCTCTTGCCCTTAGACTCAAGCGTAAGGGTATAATAGCCATTGTGCTTGGCGGCGCGATTCAAATTCTCTTTGGAATAAAGGGCCTTCGTTGGGAGAGTCATCCAGAGATATCTGAGTTTTTCAATGACTCTTGGGTGTTTCCATCTGACGATGAAATTCCTGTGGGGGCTGAAAAAATTGAACGCGGCTGCTACTGGTAGGTCAGCACAGTCAGCAAGTTAATAGTTATAAAATGTCCCTTGTGTTTTCGGCAGTTCAGACGCTCTTTGGCTACTTTCTTATTATTGGCGACTTTTCTTGTCGCCGGGTCTTTCTTGAGGCGCTAGTCTTCGCCCTTTATCTTCACTGTAATATCGCAGCCGCCCTTCTTTCTTTCACGCACAACTACTTTGACCCTGAGCTATATGCTACGGTTCTTAACATGTATCGTCAGGCCCCCTTCAAGACGGTTGAGCATTTCATGGTCTATCCTGAGGCGTTTATCTTCTGTGGATGGCTAATGTTTGTCTATGGCGCTAGTAGTATTCTACATTCCCTTGGTCTCTGGTTTCGCAAGGCTAAGTAAGAACTGATTGATTATTCCAAAAAAATTGATTAGTTTACCGTCGGTATTTTTTGTATCACGATGATCGCAAATAACCAGGTTTATGGATGTATTCTAGTAAGTCCACATAAGCGCTATCTACTTGTCCAGGGCCGTTCATCTGGAAAGTGGAGTTTTCCCAAGGGTCATCCTATGCCAGAAGAGGAGCCTCTAGATTGTGCGCGCCGCGAACTCTTTGAAGAGACTGGTCTTCGCGCGCCATTTATGTATTCGCGTACATACCAACTTTCTACAGGCGTGTATTACCTGTATAAGACTCGCACAGAAGATAAATGTGAAACCCTTGACCCTGATGAAATTATGGAGACTAAGTGGGTAACACTTTCTGAAATGAAAAAAATGAAGGTGAATATTGATGTAAATACCTTTCTTCGTCAAATTAAACTGTGCCCCTTGCCACTAAAGGGAACAAACCCTGTCTTCTTGGTAGATAACTCTTCAGGAAATAGGCCCTGAATAGAAGAAATAGCCTGAGGATGAGGAGATGGGGGGCGTGGGTTAGTCCATTCTGCCACTTTTTCCAATGGCTCATCTAGTTCAAGATTAACTTCTCCACGAAGAAGAACTGTCTCAGCCGGCTCAATTGCCTTTACAAAGATATCTACTAAGAAGCCGCCGAGTTCAGGACAGGGGACTGTAAGTGTAGTTCCTACAGAAAGGGTCTGCCAGTTTGAGAGATGCTCTGAAACGGCTGCCACAATATCACAATGATAGATTTCGCTATCTAGCGGTTTAAGAGTAATCTTAGTCGCAACTGGTGGCATTTCTTGAATAAGTTCCATGGAAACTTCTTCCATACTTTCTCCAGTGAAACACCACGATGGAATAAAGATATTTTCTGGACTATCTTTATGAAAGGATTCAACGTGAAGATAGTAGGTTGATGGGCCAAATGTAATTTTTACTAGCATTAATTCTGTAATCTGGGTTGACCACTGTGACCAGAGGCCACTATGAATAATACAACCACCATTATCTGGATGCTCTTCCTCAAGGAAAATCAAAGGTTGAGCCTTATATAGAGCCATGTCTATTAACAGTACGAGCGATTCCTCAATTCAATTTTTGCGCAGGGACTACTGTTGTGGACTTTCATCAACATCTAAGCGAATGCTTATACTCTTAGATGAATTAGAGGGGTTATCTAATTTTCAAAAGGAGACTCTTAAGAACCGATATATAACACTTACAGAAGAGTTCTCAGGTCGCGCGACCTTCTTTGCGCTAGTTTTTCATGGAGGTCGGACAATTGTTACTGTTGGAAGTTTAATAGTTCCCGCACTCTTATCAATCCAGAATACAAATAGTATAAGTCCTGAACAAGCTCTTGTTTTTTATTGGACAACCTGGTTTGTTAGTCTTTTTGTAACAATGTTTAATGCGGTCCTGACACTTTTTAAGATAGATAAGAAGTATTACTTTCTACATTCTGTTCTAGAACACCTTCAAAGTGAGATGTGGCAGTATATTTATTTAACAGGCAAATATGAGGGTCATGACATATTATCAACCCATCAGAACCAGTATATTCATTTCTGTACTACAATGGAGCGTCTAAAAATGAAACAAGTTCAAGAAGAATATTATAAGGTTTCTGATGACCCCAAGAAGCCCGAGCAGAAACCAAATACTGCTACATCTGCCTCTGCGCCTTTATTGACTGCCACAGTAGATGGGTCTGCGGAAGACGAAGTTAAAAAAGAAGACGCGTAAACAGCGTGGTGGTTCTGTTCCCAGATGTCAATGTTCTAGTGATTGTAAACAACCTGTTGTAAAAGAGGAGCTGTTTTGCGACTATCATACTAAAAATGGATGTCCTATAATCTCTCCATTAACAGGCTATGAGCCAAATTATAATCCAGGACTTTATAATAAAGATAAATCTACCCAACATAGTCATAATTGCTTTGCTTATGCCATGGATGTAAGGGATCCAAGCAGAATAGATAAATGTCGTAAAACACAAGAATGTGGCACTCCACAGCCTGGGCGTAAGAAGGGTCACCCCGAGTTTAGTGGTCAAATGGGCAAAACATGCGGCGATGTCATAAGTCGCACAATGGCGGATGTGCCTAGAGCGTATTTAACTAACTTTGAAAGTAAATGTGAACCTGGATTTAGCAAGATATTTTCCGCAGTTGATAAGGAAAATGACTATCATTATTATCGCCAAGATAGTAATAGTCGGTGGTCTCATAAACCTGGCGGCCGCCCTGTCAAAAATACCGATTCAAATAATGCCTTGATCTACAGACCTGATTTAGCGGGACGCGAGTATCCTGCCGAGTATGAGGGTGATTCTGGATTAAATTATAATAGTGCGTGTGGCTATATGTGTGTTCCAAGAAAAAATACAAAAGGAGTAAACCCTATTCAAATAGCTGGCAGACTTACTAAAAAACGCCGATCTTATTTATAAGTTGACTACGTAGTTCTTTTTGTTTTTCTAACATTTCCTGAACTTCTGGAATCTGAAGAATCTTAGAATCTGGCGCCCAGAGCTCTAGAGCTTCTGAAGCGTCTAGACGCTTTCCTGGATCTATTTCACACAGTCCTAGAATACATTTTTGCCAGAGTTCATTTCTAGAGTCAGAGCTATTATGTGACATAAGGTTATTTATATAAAAAACCAATAATACGGAACCAAATCCCCAAGCATCAAACTTCTTCCAGTATATCTTGTAATAAGAAAGCCAATTCTTTTTACGAAATGCCTGACTACTTTTAATAAAGGTTTTTAACCCGTTAAGTTGACTGGCTATTGGCTGGCCTGTAATCTTGTAAATTAGACCTAAGGCTAGTTTTTCGTCTGTTATTTTTGCCATAGCTAAATCAAGGTCCATATCAATGTTGACGGCAGAAATAACATTTTCTTCAGGCGGCGTGGCGGGAGGGCGTGGATTAAAATAATAATTCGGCACGTTCTCTTCATTTAAGGAATTTACCGACCAGGACTTTCCAAGGTCTATAATTTTTATATTTCCAGTAGAATCTACAACTATATTACTACCATGAATATCTGCGTGGACAACACCACCGAGTAATAAGAGCGTTCCTGCCTCTAGTAGCTTTTTTCCTAGTAAATACAATTCTCCTGGACTATTAAATTGTATCTGTGCCAATGGTTTTCCGCCAAAGGGCATTAATAATTGTATTCTTGATGGAAGTTTTACTCCTTCAAGAGTTTTACACTTAGAAAGAGACTTATCTTTCTGATTAGACCGCGCCTTAGGAATACACGAGTCCTTAATTAAGACAAAATACTCTTCTGAATATGGTAACTCTTCTAAGGCCAATGACATAGAATATTCTCTATGTGCCTCACTTATACTTGTAATTTTTCCTACATTCATCTTAGTCGTTAATTCTCTTTTACAATCAAGTGGTGGGTCAAAAGCACATCCGTAAGAACCTTGCCCAAGAAGTTCTCCTCCTTGTTGCATCCTAATTCATAGAACATGTTTTAGATTCGTGTAAAATACTATAAGAAGGTCTTTACCTTTCAATAGGATGGAAGACCACATGTCGGTATACATATTTTGGATTTGTATTACCCTGCTTTTAGTGACAGTTATGTTTGAGTGTTTACCCTTAGGACTTGTTGAAGGATTTACAGGTGGTATTTCAATAGGAGATTCTGATTATTGGAGGCGTCTAGTTCCTCGGCGCGGTGATGTTGGTCCCGAACAAGAACAGAATGGTTATGTAGCTGATAAACATTATTTTTCGGGTTATGTGGATGTTCAGCGGTTGGGGGCAAATGCCGATTATTGTCGTATGGTTCAGAAAGGTGATGAAAAAAACAAGTTCATAGCCTGTGCCCTTGGAGGCACCGAAAATATGACTACTGTTGGTTTCAGAGGACCTTCTGTTCGTGATGGATTTCGTCTAAGTCGTGATGACTATATGAGGGATGTAGAAGGTGAGGGGCGTTACAGTTACTGTCGTATCTTGAAGAAGGGAGCAGAGTATGAAGCTCTCTGTAATACTGCAAATGATAAGGGATTCTCTCCATCAGAAATTGTTGATACTAAGCCTCCAAAACATATAGAAGCCCTTCTACACATGTATGCTGGATGTGTATTCTGGCTTCGCCTTCGCGATGATATGATAGATTATACACAGAATCTATACTTGAATGTGGCGGGCGGGGCCGGTGTTGAGGAGGCGGTGCCGAATCCGCCTACGACCGTCGGTCTACAGTTAAATGGAGTGAATCAGTATTTACGCCTTGGAGATGATTCTTACTTGAATTTTGGTTCTACAGTTCTTTTACGAAATATGAGAGGTCTACACTTCTGGGCCAAGTTTGATGAGTTTACAAATAATGCCCATATTATTGATTTCGGTAATGGAGCTGGACAAGATAATGTATGGGTTGGAATTCTCAATAGAGGAAATCAAGGAGTTGAACAGAGCTCTAAGAAGCCCTTGTTATGCGGAGGAGATTCTGTATTACCTGAGAGTCCTTCTGGAGCTCAGCCTGGAGAAGTAACAACTCCCCAGGACTTAATGGAAACTACTGACGCAAATGTTGAAGAATTTACTTGCCAAGGATTTTCTGTAAATCCTAAGACTAGGCCTCACCGTGCTGTTGGAAAGAAAACTAATGAACTTGCTAGCACGGCCGATATGTGTTATGAGATTTGGGATAGTCAGCAACGGAAGATGCGATTAGTTATTCCAAATATATTTAAGATTGATACATGGGTTCATGTTGTTATTACTTCTGAGGGTTCTGACGCCTTCAGGCCTGATATTGTTGTTTATAAGAATGGTGTGAAGGTTTTTACGGAGCCGAGCGGATGGCTTCCTCAGAATAATGAAACAAGTAAGAATTATATTGGAAAAAGTAATTGGTCTGATACAACAAGTCAATACGGAAATCGTGATGAATTGTTCAAGGGGTCTGTCTTTGATATACGTGGCTATGGGACAGCAGTTGGAAAAGAGGTTGTTAAGGAGTCTTACTTATGGGGTAAAAAGATGCTTGGACTAACTTGAGTATTAGATAGTTAGACTATTAGGTTTCTTAGGAGGAGGATGAGGAGTTTCCAAATCCTTTAGCTTAGGAGCATCACGTGGAGGCTTATAAGAGCAGGTGCCACAATGATCAACATTTGCCATATCAATTTTCCAGTTATTTTTACTCTTATCATTAAGACACCAACGACCAAGTTTGTCATTCCTGCGGCAAGTGTTTTATCTACATACGGGGGGGCTCTCCAAAGTAGCGCCCACGGACTAGTCCAAACATATTCTCCATATTTACTATAGTAAGTATGGAGAATTTTAAACTATTACTAATTTATCTACGTGTTTTTCTACGTGTTTTTCTTTTGCCACCCCACCAATTTGGACGTTTTTGTGATTTGGGTTGTGTACGTGGGGGTGACGGTGGTGGCGGAGGTGGGGGTGGAGGTTGTGGCGGTTGTAGATTATTAATATGCTGAAAATCATTATATGTCATTCCTATAGCTGTTGGAGGTACAGTATTATGCGTATTTCCTGGCCTTAATCCATTTGAGAATCTAATAAGTCTTCTTCTAGATGGCCTAACATTAATAACCGTATTCTGTAGAGGGGCACTCATCTAATTAGGGACTTTGTTAAATTCCAGAGACCTTCTGCTGATGCATTAGCCTTCCACCAGTTATGCGCTGCCACAGACATAACCTTCCAG
>Ga0114958_10001486_pt1 | contig 18466 bp, 10 predicted proteins | sample C_130208_EF_Meta_FD_89577 | JGI IMG/M metagenome (GOLD analysis project Ga0114958, IMG submission 89577) | Freshwater microbial communities from Lake Croche, Canada to study carbon cycling - C_130208_EF_MetaG | ecosystem: Environmental > Aquatic > Freshwater > Lake | place: Lake Croche, Canada...
ACCATCAGTTGTACGTGGTTTCCAAGTACCGCCATCATAGAAAACGTCCGCGTAAAAACGTGGATCTCTGTTTTCATAAGGAGCAGCAGCATGAGTTGGATTGTTCCAATCAAATGGAGTACCATCCATCATTTCATAACTGTCTACTAAATTTTGAGTGGGTTCAACTGAAGACCAACCATGGTAACCATTTGGCATGTTGTTTCTTGGATACCAAGCACCCCAATCATCTGTAGCAGCATTAATGTAGTATTTACCAAAATAGGCTTCTACTTCAGCACCACCTCTTGACAAAGACAATTTAGTATGATCCGCAGCAGCATCTGCAGCAGATTGTGGTAAAGTAAGGTCTAATTTGTAGGCATTGCCCATATCTAAAACTGCTTTTGCAGCATCTTTTGCAGCTTGCCAACGAGCAGATTGAGATCCGCTTGTATAACCTAATAATTCATAGTTTGCAAATCCGCCCACTAAACTTGACTTTGCAGTTGCTTTTGCTTTATCATGTAAATCACTAGCCGCATAAAGCAATACTCTTGATTTTAAAGCCATTGCTGCAGTTTTGTTTGCACGACCAGCTGGCATGGTTAAACCATTTAACAAGATAGCTGCTGAATCACAATCACTAACGATTGAAGCAACACATTCTTCATAGGTATTTCTTGCTTTAGAAAAAGAGGTATCATTCAATGAATAAGTTGACTTAATCAAAGGGACACCACCATAATATCTAAGCAATTGTTGGTAGTAATAAGCACGCATAAAATAGCTTTCTCCTTTTAAGCGCGAAGCTACTTCAGCAGGAATACTAGCTGTACCTAAGTTTTCGATAGAAAGGTTGGCTGCTCTAATTCTGCTGTACATGTTATCCCAACGCATAGTACCTAACACATCACCATTATTTGAAGGGCTAATAGCACTTTCATTAATGGCTTGTCTTCCAAAATTAAACAAACAGTTATCCGTTTGGTCATCCAAACTATTTTGTTGCAAATAGCCTTCTCCAAGACCATTGTATAAATCTGTAATGAACATTTCGGATAGAGATGCATCCGACCACGTGGATGCTGCCGCTGCTTTATCGAGCGGTTGTGTATTCAGAAAATCTTTATTACAAGACGTAACCAAGATCACCGAACACAGTGGGATTATTATTTTTTTGATTATTTGTTTCATTAATATAAATTTAGAAGGTTATGTTTAATCCTGTATTGATAAGTTTAGACTGCGGATAATAATGTCCGTCAGTACTTTGTGATTCTGGGTCATAAACTACTAGATTAGTCCAGGTTACCAAATTCAAACCATTTACATAAAACCTTAATTTGTTGATACCAAACTTATTACCAACTGTTTTAGGAAGGGTATAACCTATCTCAAGGTTTTTAAGACGTATATAGTCGGAGCTAACGTTATAAAAAGTGTTGCGATTCGAGAAATATTGGTTATTTCTATCCACAGTACGAGGATATACAGAGCTTGGATTATCAACAGTCCAACGGTGCTCGTAGGTATCTAATAAATAGTTACCAATGGTACCTGTTTCAGTTTGAATAAACAATTCTGCACCAGTTGAAGCTTGGAACAATACGCTTAAATCAAAATCTTTGTATTGTAATCCAATGTTCAAACCACCTTGGAAAGTAGGTGTTTGATTTTTGTCACTTCTAACTCTATCGTCACCATCTATTTTACCATCCTTATTAACATCCTTAAATTTCATACTACCTGGGAAAATTTTTCCAGCTCCACCTACACCACTATAATCAAGCGTGTTGGCAGCTACATCAGCAGCATCTTTAAATATTCCATCATACACATATAGTAATTGTGCATCAGGATTATTTACATCGCTAGGCATTGGTTTTCCAGTAGACAATTGGTAAGCAGGTCTGCCTGGTGTTTCATCCCAGAATACAATTTTATTTTTAGATAAACCACCATTGATACCTACATTGTAACGTAAGTCTCCAATGGTATTGTTGTAATCTAATTTAAATTCAAAACCTCTGTTGTCCACTTTACCAATGTTTTCAGCTGGTAAGGTTAAACCTGTAGAAGTAGGGATAGAAGCATTTCTTCTCCATAAGATATTGGTTCTATGGTTTTGAAACACATCAAATTCAAAGGCTAAATGGTTGTCCAAAGTAGTACCTTCTATACCTAAGTTAGCATTGTTAGCTACCTCCCAAGTAAGATTTGCATTTGGAATTCCATTCTCTCTTAAAGTTTGAACTACTGCTCCACCCGCTGTATAACTTCCATAAGCATAAGTAGGTAAATAATCATATTCTCTTAAACCACCACCGAAATATACTTGGTCATTACCCATTTGTCCCCAAGAAGCACGAATCTTCATGGTATTGATAAACTTGATATTGTTTTTGAAGAAGTTCTCTTCTGAAATTCTCCAACCACCTGTTACCCCTGGGAAGAAACCAAAACGCTTTGCTTCAGGGAACATGTAAGAACCATCATTACGCCATAAGAATTCCGCAATGTATTTTTCTTTGTAGTTGTAACCAACACGACCAAAATAGTTTAAACGAGCGCGCTCAAATGCAGCACCACCAGTTTGTTGGTTACTCAATCCACCTGCAAATAATTGATCAATGGCTGTAGAAGCATAGTACTGACGGAAAGCATTGAAAAAATCGGCATTAACCGTTTCTTTTGTTGCACCCGCAAGAACAGTGATGTTATGGCTTCCGAAAGAACGCTCATAAGAACCAATTCCTTCTAACATTACATTCAATTGATCCATTGAGTTTTGACCTAAAGTAGCTTGTGTAGCGGGTCCTTTCATTACAGAAGTCATGATTGGCTCACCAGCTGCATCATTTCCACTCCAGTTATAGATATACCAAGGTTTAACCCATCTTTTACCTACAGACATATTTTTGTCAATAGATGCGTTCAAAGTAAATTTCAATCCTTCTATCCAAGGATTGGTAATTTGTAACTTACCATTGGATTGAAAATAGTTTCTAGTGTCTCTATCATATCCAGTTTGATTGGTAGTAATCACCACTGGTTGCTCTCCATTTTCAATATCTGGAGCTGCTTGACCATTAGGCCAGATTGCATTTTTAGTTGGATAACCTCTCATTAACATTCTGAAAATAGATCCTGCATCTTTAGTTGGGAAGAAACGATTCTCTTGACGAGCAACAATTCCCAAAGAAGCAGTGATGTATTTATTTACTTTAGCATCTATGTTAATACGCATGTCATATTGCTTGTAGCCAGTAGCAGAATTTTTATAGATACCATCCTGAGTTTGTGTACCCAAAGAAGCAAGGTATTTAATGTTTTCAGTACCACCTATAATTTGCACGTTGTCTTTAGTTTGAGGAGACCAAGGCTTAATTACTGTTTTAAACCAGTCTGTATTTGGATGACCCCAAGGATCAGAACCATCTTTGTATAAAGCTACATCAGCAGGAAGAAAAGGAGCAGTAATCGTGTTGCCACCTACTGACTCATAAATTCCAGATGATTTAAATGCCGCACTTGCTGCAGCCCATTCTGCTGAAGGAAGTTTGTACAATTCAATCTCATTGGCCATTTCAGCATATTGAACTGCATTTAACATCTTTGGTAAGACAGTTGGAGCAGCATATCCTTGATTGTGGCTATAAGAAAGTTCTGGTTTACCAGTTTTACCACGTTTAGTAGTAATTAAAATTACCCCATTCGCAGCTCTAGCTCCATAAATTGCAGCAGACGCATCTTTCAATACGGACATACTTTCAATGTCATTTGGACTTAAGCGATCAATACCTCCAGCACGTGCTGGAACTCCATCAATAACGATTAAGGCGTCGTTATTTCCAAGTGTATTTGATCCACGAATACGAATGGCTGAACCATCATATCCTGGCTCACCACTACCGTTAACTGCAACAACACCTGGTAAACGACCAGCGATGGAGTTAGATAAGTTGGTAGCAGGAGACTTTGCAAGTTCAGATCCTTTTACTACTGCAACCGCACCAGTAAGGGTTACTTTCTTTTGAGAGGCGTAACCTACTACTACTACTTCATCTAGTTTGCTAGTAGCAGCTTTAAGAGTTACTCCAATTTCAGTAGCGGTACCAACACGAAACTCTTGAGTTTCGAATCCTACACTTGATACTACTAAAACTGTTCTGTCATTTGGTACTGATAAGGTAAAAGTACCTTTTTGATCTGTAGTAGCACCTTTGGTGGTACCTTTAATTGATACAGATACAGAAGCCAATGGACTTCCGCTTTCATCGGTAACTTTACCGGTGATCTTTTTATCCAGGCTGCTGTTCAATGGATTGTTTGCCTGTGCTGATATTGTCAGAAATAAACTGAACAATACCACTAACCAGGAGCCTAATTTCCATACATTTTTAATGTTTTTGGTCATAAAAGCGAGTTTTTAATTTTGATTATTGGGATGTTTAATTGTTTACATAATTCTAATTGTAGAATTATGTTTAAGAATCATTCATAAGGTAATTTGTCGTTTTTTGTAGTGATTGGAAAATTCCTGGGTTTAAATTCTTATGGAGGGTATATTTTTCTTGAATGTCCGTAGATGCTCTTTTAATCATAGTGGGATTCAAAATAATATTCTCGTATTTTTTGATTGTTTTTTTGTAGTTGTCTTCAATCATTTCTATCAATAGGCTTACGGATTTTTTGCCCATTTCTACCGTTTGTTGATCTACTGTTGAAAGAGAAGGGCTAATGTGTTCGCCAAATATTTCATTGGCAAAACCAATGATGCCAAAATCACTAGGGATAGATACATTTCTTTCTTTTAAACCTTTGATTAAGCCCAGTGCGGTAAAATCATCTGCAGCAAAAACCGCATTAGGTTGATTGTTCAAGCTAAAAAAATAATCCACTGCACTCAAACCACATTGAATAGATAAATCTCCAGCGTAAACTAATTTATTGTCAAAAGGAATGTTATTTGCTCTTAAAGCGCCTTGGTAACCCAAGAGTCTTGTATGAAAGTTAAGTAATTGTTGAGGTCCAGATACATGAGCAATTTTGGTATAACCATTATGAATTAAATGCTCTGTGGCCAGATAGGCCCCTTTATAATCATCAATGACTACAGCGGGTACTTTAAAATCTGCAAAGGTTCTGTCAAATAAGACCAATGGAATTTTTTTTGAATGCTTATTTAGTTCTTTAAAATGGGTATAATCGGTAGTTTCTTTTGCAATAGAAGCCAATATACCATCTACTCTGGCTCCTAGGAAGGTATCAATTGCCTTTTTTTCAAGTAGGGTTTTTTCTTCAGTTTGGTACAATAAGATATTGTATCCTTTGCTGGCAGCTTCTAGCTCAATACCATGTACCACCGATCCAAAAAAGTTCATTTCCGCACTCGGTATCATAACCCCAATGGTGTTCGATTTTCCAGAGCGAAGAGAGGAAGCAATTTTGTTCCGTTGGTAATTAAGTTCTATTGATTTTTCTTTAACCAATCGTCTTGTTGCTATACTAATACGAGAATGATCATTCAATGCTCTTGAAACGGTACCGGAAGTTATTTTTAACGCACGGGCAATATCGTGTATGGTCGTGTTTTTTTTCAAGGGGCGCAATGGTTTGTTATCGAGTAATAGGGTAATATTGTGCAATCGTGTGTTCAAGTTAAATATTCTAGTTCAAAATTCCAAAAAATATTATGTTTTTGTTAACAAGTGAGCACAGTTTTTCGCAAACAAAGAGCAGTTTAACTAAAAAAGGAGTCCTACTTTTCAATAGAACTCCTTTAAAACTTAATAAAATGGGCGTGAAAATTGAAATAAGTATTTGTTTTTCAATAGTTTACTAAAATAAATTCCTTATTGATTTTGTACTTATTTTAAATGCTAAAGTGCCACTACTACCTCCTCAAACAACGGGGCGACTATTTTTACATAGGCTGGCTTCGATGGATCAATGGAGCGAACATACAAAAGCAGTTTTCCGTTCTTACACCTTTGGATTTGGTCTTTAAAGTTTTCTGGCAGGACGCTTGAAGCGTTTTCAGTGCCCAATAATATTACATTATCAGATAGTTGGAAAACAAGTTCTGTATCAGCAAATGGCACCAGATGCCCTTCTTTGTCTTTTATCGTTATGCTAATATGCGCCACTTCACCCTTTGTGACAAATTTTTGCTTATCCGATTCGGCTGCAATATAAGCGGGCTTATCTACGGTTTCAATAATGGAATTAGCCACTTGGATACCTTTATTAAAAGCAACTAGTTCTAGTTTACCCGCTGAATAAGGGATATCCCAAAATAAGATGCCTGTGGTTTGGTCGTAAGATTTTCTATTACCCACTTTTTTGCCATTTAATAAAAGTTCGGCTTCCTCACAATTGGTATATCCCACCACTCTTATTGTATCTTTTTCTTTATAATTCCAAATAGCAGGGGCATTGGTGGAAGGTTTATTTTCTTGCTTATAATGATAAGTTCCAACATAGGCCATAGGGGTAGTAGCCCATAATGATTTTCTAAAATAGCCTTGAGGTTTTAAATTACCAGCCAAGTCTAATTGTCCTGCGGTGGATCCTCTACTAGGCCAAGCGCCCGATTCTCCTAAAAAATCATATCCGGTCCATAAAAACTGACCCATAATATAATCGTTTTTTGTTACCGCTTTCCATGCCTCTAAATCACTGCCATTTTCGCTTCCGTAAAAAATTCTATCTGGGTAGGTTTTATGGTCTATTTCATACCGCCCTTCAGTATAATTATATCCAACCACATCCAATGCTTTTGGATAATCAGTTTCATTGGACATAATAGGCGCAGCCAACGCAGCGGTGGTAGGACGGGAGGTATCAAACTGTTTTACAATTGATACCAATTGCTTGGCAATGATTCCCATATTTTCTGCTCTTGGTTGAGTTATAATATGCCCGGCTCTATGCTTTTGTCGAATGCCTTCTTGATTTAAAATAGGGTGTGAATATGGATCTTGAGGATAATCAATTTCATTTCCAATACTCCACATAATTACAGAAGGATGATTTCTGTCACGGCATACCATGTCTTTTAAATCTCTGCTGCTCCACTCATTGAAAAAAGCAGCACCTCCTTGCAATCCTGGTTCTCCGTCATTCCAACCCGTAAGCCACTTGTGCTTAGGATATTCCCATTCATCAAAGGCTTCGTCAATTACCATAATACCCATTTCATCACATAAATCATAAAGGTAGGGGGCATGCGGATTATGAGACAAACGAACGGAATTGGCTCCCATTTCTTTCAATACTTTTAGTCGACGTTGCCATACTTCTTTAGGTACTGCAGCCCCCAGTGCTCCGGCATCTTGGTGAATGCATACGCCCTTCAATTTTTCACTAACTCCATTTAATGTAAAACCTTTATTGGCATTAAAAGCAATAGTGCGTATGCCAAGGCTTGTGCTTGTTTTATCTAGCACTTCTTTTTCAGTATACAAAGTGGTCTCCAAGGTATATAAGTAAGGCGCATTGGTAGTCCACAAAACAGGGTTAGAAAATTTAATATTTTGAATTATTTTATTTTGATTGGTCACTTGAGCTTTAGTAATGGTAGTAGCTACTTTTTTGCCTGTAGCATCCAGCAATTCTTGTTTTATCATTAATGGGACAATCGATCCATCTATATTTTTTGTATTTACAATATTGGTTTCTATTTTGACATTGGTGCTATTCCCAGTTTGCACAGTGGAGTAATACACGCCCCATAAATCGATGTGCACAGGCTTTGCATAAACCAAATACACATCTCTATAAATTCCTGAACCATTGTACCAGCGTGCATCTGCATCTTCGCTGTGATTTACTCTTACAGCCATTGTATTTTTTTCACCAAATTTTAAATAGGGGGTAAGATCATACATAAATGAAATATAGCCATTGGGTCTTTTACCAATATTTTTTCCATTTATAAACACTTCACTGTTATTATATACCCCTTCAAAATAAACATATACATGCTGCCCTTGTTTATCTAAAGGCACATTAAAGGTTTTTCTATACCAAGCAATACCGCCGGCTAAAAATCCACTACAGCTTGCGTTTTTTTTACTGGCAACTCCTTCTACACTCCAATCATGTGGAAGATCTAATACGCGCCAATTGGAATGATTTAGATCCTCTATTCCTCCATATTCAATATCCCCTAAATGAAATGACCATTGGTCATTGAAAAGTACTTTTTCGCCAAACCCTTGCGCTAAACCCGTTAAGTTGGATTGTAGAAAAAATAAAAAAATAAAAACTGAAATGACACGAGGCTTCTTCATTATTTAAAATTTAAAATGGATTAAATGAGCTGCTAACTCAATTGGTAAGTTACTATTTTTTTTTAAGTTAGGCCCCTCAATTATAAATGGAGACTAAACTTGAAAAAAATGAGTCAAAAAATTTTAATAATCTTTTCTGCTTATATAACGTTCTTAATAAATTTGATGTAAATTGTTGTTCAAATTAATTTTATGAAAAGATATTTCAAACTAGGGGTGTTACTTATTCTTGTATTATTAAATCAAAAAGGAATGGCAACATTACCTTTAGAAGGGGCTAATCCAATTGAAGGTAGATGGGATTTAACAGTGAACATGGGCGAAGGTAGAATGGGCGCTTCTTGGTTGGAAGTGAGGCATTCTGGTATCAAAACTTTGATTGGAACTTTTGTCGGAGATGGAGGTAGTGCTCGTCCAGTTGCCGAAGTTTTTTACAAAGATGGGAAAGTGAGTTTTCACATTCCTGCTCAATGGGATAGGAGCGACAAAGAAATGTTTTTTGATGCAGAACTTAAAGACAATAAGTTAGTAGGAACTATTTTAACGCCATCTGGCAATACTTATACTATCACTGGAGTGCGGGCACCTAATTTAATCAGTGATAAAATTCCAGTTTGGGGAAAACCAATACAATTATTTAATGGAAAGAATTTGGATGGTTGGCAAGCATTAGGAAAAACAAATCAATGGGTCGTTGAAAATGGAGTATTAAAAAGCCCACATTCTGGTTCAAATTTTAGAACTATAAAAACTTTTGAAGATTTCAAATTACATATTGAGTTTCGTTATCCAAAAGAGAGCAACAGTGGTGTTTACTTAAGAGGGCGCTATGAGGTTCAAGTGGAAGACAGTAAAGGCAAGGAGGCGCTTAGCATTTATTTAGGGGGCATTTACGGGTTTATTGATCCATTGTTTATGATGGCTAAAGATGCAGGGGAGTGGCAATCTTTTGACATCACTTTGGTGGGTAGAATAGTTACCGTAGCGGTAAATGGCAAGACCGTAATTCACCAACAACAAATACCAGGTGTTACGGGTGGTGCATTAGACAGCAATGAAGGGGAGCCAGGACCAATTATGATTCAGGGGGATCATGGTCCGGTTGAATATAGAAATATTATTATTACGCCTGCAAAATAATAAGTGAATATTGCTGCATGTAATTTATTATAGAACTAATTTTAAGACCGCTTTTTTGGCGGTCTTTTTTTATAGTGTTCACTCGCCCATTTTTAATGAAAGCTATAAAAAGCTTGATTGATTATCGAAATTTACAATTAAAATTCATTTTTTTCCTTAACTAGACTATTTTTTGTAATTTAATTTTAATTAAATAAATCTAAGATGTACCCAAGAATCATGCTATTATTTTTTATCGTTTATTGCCAAACGTCAGTTGCCCAAACCAGTTATGTATTTACAAAAGGGTTATATATCGAAGGAGTGCATCATTACGGTAGAGAGGCCATTTATTCAGATAGCTTAGCTTACCAATTATATAGTAAAAAATTAGCTCAACCCACAGTAGGAAAATCTTTTTGGAATGGAGCAATAAATCCCTCTAAATCTTGGAAGGAAATTACTGCAAATAAGCAAAATATTTTTGAATCAAAAGGATTTGGAACAGGAGGTTATATCTATTTAACCTATCGGTCGGCGGAGTCTAAAAATGTTCTTTTACATATAAAAGGAAATAGCGCAGTCTATGTAAATGGTGTTTTGCACGCAGGGGATCCTTATGCTGCTGGCTGGTTGTACATTCCAATTAGATTAAAAAAAGGGGAGAATGAATTTTATGTTCGTCAGTATTTTCAAACCGCTGCTTCTTTAATTTTTCAAGAGAAACCAGTTGGTATTTTGACTGCAGATTCAACCGTTCCTCACATTGTTTTAAATTTGCAAAATGGAATTTTGCATGGGGCAGTGGTAATAATGAACACAAGTTTAAAAGATTTAAATCAACTTAGATTAGAAACTTTTATTGCAGGAAAAAAAATGAGTACACTTCTTCCTGCTATTCCGGCCTTGGGTAGTCGTAAAGTTATTTTTTCATTTGACGCAAGTAATATAAATAAAATTGGTATTCAGGAATGTTTGTTGACTTTATATGAGCCCAAAAAAAAAATAATTGATGAAAAAAAGATCCTTATTGAATCGGTAGATGCTTCCGTTCCATACAGCAGTACTTTTATAAGCGACATTGATTCTAGTTTACAATATTTTTCAGTTACTCCACAAGTAAATGGAGTGAAAGAAAATGCTGCTTTATTTTTATCTGTTCACGGAGCTGGAGTGGAAGCAATTGGACAAGCAAAAGCCTATTTGTCAAAAGATTGGGGAACCTTGGTGGCTGCTACCAATCGGAGGCCACGTGGGTTTAATTGGGAAGACTGGGGCAGGTTGGATGCATTGGAGGTATTATCCATTGCCAAGGAAAAGTTTAAACCTGATCCCAATAGAATTTATTTAACTGGGCATTCAATGGGTGGGCATGGTACTTGGTTTTTGGGCGCTACTTATTCAGGCAATTGGGCTGCGATAGCGCCTTGTTCTGGTTATCCTACGCTTAAATCATATGGTTCAGCAGATGGGCTCATTCCGGAAAGTAGTAAAAATAAATTTGAACAATTATTGTTAAGAGCGGGCAATCAAAGTGATGTTATTAAACTTGCAAATAATTACATCCCTTTTGGAGTTTATGTTTTACATGGGGATGCTGATAAAGTGGTTTCAGTGAACTATGCAAGACAAATGAAAAATGTATTAGCCCCCTTTCATTCAGATTATAGTTACTATGAATATCCTGGTGGGGAGCATTGGTTTGGGAATGAAAGTGTTGATTGGAAACCTCTTTTTGACTTCTTTAAATGGCATACCAGGCTAAAAGATAGTGCAGTAAATCAAATTGATTTTACTACCGCCAGCCCGGGCATTTCTGCTGAGTATAGATGGGCTGCAGTAATCCAGCAAATTCATCCACTTCAATACAGTCGAATACAAATTAATCGAGACCCTACGGCAAAAAAAATAGCTGGTACCACTCAAAATTGTAAAGTAATAAAAATAGCACTTACTCAATTTGGAATTAATTCATTGGTGACCATTCAACTTGATAATACGAATCCACTTGTATATAAAACAGTTTCCACAACTGACACCATGGTGCTTGCGTTAGAGCAGGGCAATTGGGTCATTAGTAAACTGCCAAGTTTAAATCAAAAAGGGCCACATCGTTACGGTACTTTTAAAGATGGATTTCGTAATAAAATGGTATACGTTTATGGAACGATTGGTTCGCAACAAGAAAATGAATGGAGTTTAAATAAGGCAAAATACGATGCAGAAACCTGGTATTATCGTGGCAATGGCGCAGTAGAAATAATTACCGATAAAGCATACTCTATTGAAAAATATAAAGATAGAGGGGTAGTTTTATATGGAAATAATACTACCAATGCTGCCTGGTCCGTTTTATTGAGTGAATGCCCTATAAGTGTAGAACGCAATAAAATTTCAGTTGGGCAAAACAGCTGGATAGGAGAAGACTTAGGTGCTTATTTTGTTTGGCCTATTCCAGGCGCTAGCAAAGCTTCCGTTTCGGTGGTGGCAGGCACTGGAATAAAAGGAATGAACGCTGTGCTAGCCAATCAATATTTTGCGGGAGCAAGTGGGTTTCCTGACTTTATGATTTTTAGTTTAGACATGCTCCATGCAGGTGTGGCTGCTATTAAAACGGTAGGCTTTTTTGATAATGATTGGAAAATTTGTAAAGAAGATCAAGAAGAATAATAAAAGAAAAAAACTAATTTTATATTTATTGTATCTTAAATAATACACTAACTCCTAACTTTTCAAAATATGAAAATTTCTAAGGTATTCAACTTCTATTTATTACTAGCCAATTTTTTATTAGTTGCTTGTGGAACTTCTAATAGAGATAAGGCTTTTGAAGGAATTGAAGCTGCTAATTCCGTAGCTATTAAATCTGCTATTAAAGTAAGTATAGCGACTGTTAAAATTGGTGATCAAGTTTGGTCTAAAGAAAACCTAAATGTGAATCAATTTCGAAATGGTGATGCAATATTAGAAGCAAAAACAGAGGAAGAATGGGAACGGGCTGGAGAGATGGGAAGAGCTGCTTGGTGCTATTTTGATAATGATTCTTTAAATGGAAAAAAATATGGAAAATTATACAACTACTATGCAGTGACTGACGAAAGAGGCTTAGCACCTGCGGGTACGCATGTTGCCACAGATGAAGAGTGGACAAAACTTTCCAATTTTTTAGGGGGAGAGGATATCGCAGGTATTAAATTAAAATCGAACAAAGGTTGGCAAGGAAAAGGCAATGGAGACAATGCAAGTGGATTTAGCGCATTGCCAGGAGGATATAGATATTTTAGTGGAATTTTTTTTAATGCAGGTCAGGATGGGAGTTGGTGGACAGCAACACAAAGTGGAGAAGGCTATGCATTACTTCGCTATTTATATTCTGCCAATACAAACATTTTCAGCAATCGACTAAATTTCAAGTTAGGTTTATCTGTAAGGTGTGTTTTAGATTGATTTTTCATTACTTTTTATTCATTTCTATTTATCAAACATGAAATTAGCTTCTTTATTTTTGCGCTCTAGTTTTCTTCTTTTTATAACTATTTTTCAACTATCATCTTGTAGCACTAAACATACTTTATTTGAAAAAATAGAAGCAGGGAAGTCTTCCATTCATTTTGAGAATAAAATAGTAGAAAAACCTGGCTTGAGTATTTTGGACTATCTCTATTTTTATAACGGAGGTGGTGTTGCAACTGGGGATATTAACAATGATGGGTTAGCGGATATTTTTTTTACAGCAAATAGTAAAGGAAATAATAAACTGTATTTAAACAAAGGTGATTTTAAATTTGAGGACATAACCGAAAAGGCAGGCGTAATGGGTTTATCAGATTGGGCAAGTGGGGTTACGATGGCGGATGTAAATGGGGATGGTTTTTTGGATATCTATGTAGCTACCGTAAGTGGTAGGTATGGTTTAAAGGGTCATAATGAACTTTATGTCAATAATGGAAATAATACTTTTACTGAAAAGTCAGCCGTTTATGGACTAAATACTTCTTGTACCTCTACGCAGGCTGCTTTTTTTGATTACGACCAGGATGGTGATTTAGATTGTTTTTTACTCAACCAATCGCATCATCCTCATGCAAACATTGTTGATATAACTAAAAGAAAAGTGTATGATAGTCTTTCAGGAGATAAATTTTTTAGAAATGATTTAGCGACTACAGGGAAATTTACAGATGTTAGTGCTACAGCCGGAATTTATCAAAGCAGTTTGGGCTATGGATTAGGTCTAGCCATTGCTGATTTTAATAATGACGGTTGGGATGACATTTATGTAGGCAATGATTTTCATGAAAATGATTATTACTATTTAAATAATGGGAAGGGTGGCTTTGTTGAAAGTGGGGCAAATCATTTTAAACATTATAGTCGTTTCAGCATGGGGAATGATGCCGCTGATTACAACAATGATGGGCAGATAGACTTAGTAACGGTAGACATGTTACCCAAAGAAGAGAATTTTTTAAAAACATATGGAAGCGATGAGAATTTAGATATCTATAAATTAAAGTTGGAAAATAATGGGTACCAAAATCAATTTTCCAAAAATGCATTACAACGCAATAATGGCTCTGGCGAATCCTTTTCAGAGACTTCCTTATTAAGCGGCGTTTCGGCTACAGATTGGAGTTGGAGTCCTTTGTTTGCCGATTTTGATAATGATGGTAACAAAGACTTATTTATTACAAGTGGAATTGTAAAGAGACCAATGGATTTAGATTATATAAAATATGTTTCTAATTTATTTGCAGAAAGTAGTTTAAAAAATGATGTCAATTACAATAAGAAGGCTATCGATGCGATGCCTGATGGTAGTGCGCATCCTTTCTTTTTTAAGGGGGATGGCAAACTAAGTTTTGAAGAAGTGAGTGATAATTGGGGCACAAGCAAATTTAAAGGGTATTATACAGGAGCGGCCTATGCCGATTTTGATAATGATGGTAAATTGGATGTGGTCGTAAATTGTATCAATGAAAAAGCATTATTATTAAAAAATAATGCCCCACAAAAGGAGTTCATTAATTTTACTTTTAAAGGAAATAATAACAATACAAAAGGGATAGGGGCAAAGCTGTATTTATTTGCAAAGGGAAAAATGCAGTTTCAGCAAGTGATGTCTACTAGAGGTTTTCAATCAGCAGTAGATCCGATACTTCACTTTGGTTTGGGCGAAAAAGGGACCATAGATAGTGTTTTAATTGTATGGTCTAATCAGCAGTGCCAGGTGTTGAAAGGCGTTCAAATAAATAGGACCATTCAATTGGTACAATCAAATGCTACAAAGCCATTTAATTATCGATACTATTTTCCAGAAAAAAAATTACCGCTACAGGAGGTTACTGAAAAAATAAATATTAACTGGAGCCATCATGAAAATACATTTATTGATTTTAATAAACAATATCTAATACCACATGAGTTATCCACTCAAGGTCCAAAGATTACGGTGGCAGACATCAACAATGATGGATTAGATGATTTTTATGTAGTTGGTGCCGCAGAACAAGCGGGTGCTTTATTTATTCAAAAAAAGGAGGGGGGCTTTTCTGAAACCAATCATGCTTTGTTTCAACTCAATTCCGCTGCAGAGGAAGTAGCTGCTTTGTTTTTTGACGCAAACAACGATGGGTTTAAAGATTTGTATGTGGTAAGCGGTGGGAATCAGTTTATTGATGGATCTCCACAATTGGCCGATAAATTTTATTTAAATGATGGGCATGGAAATTTTAAAGACCAGACAAATGCATCTATACCGGCCATTTTAAAAAATAAGTCATGTATTTCAGCCGCTGATTTGGACAAGGATGGTGACATAGATGTTTTTGTTGGAGGGTTAGCAGATGCCTCTAAATATGGAATCGCTCAAGATGCTTATTTATTATTAAACAATGGGAAAGGAGTATTTTCTTTAGCACCCAAGGAAATGATTCAATTAGACAATTTGGGAATTGTAACTAGTTCAGGTATCTCAGATATTAATCATGATGGATGGGATGACTTAATTATAACCGGGGAATGGATGCCACTAGAAATATTTATAAATCATAAAGGAAAATTTACAAAAACATCCATCAATTCTTCTACAGGTTTGTGGCAAAGTATAATGATTAAAGATGTAAATCAGGATGGCTTTGAAGATATTCTTGCTGGCAATTTAGGGCTCAACTCAAAACTTAGTGCCGGGAAACAAGGCCCATTAAAAATGTATGTAAAGGATTTTGATAAAAATGGTTCTATCGAACAAATTATAACTTATACAATTAAGGATAAAGAGTACACTTTTTTAGCAAAGGATGAATTAGAAAGAGCGTTGCCCGTTTTGAAGAAAGCTTTTTTAAAATATGACGAGGTCGCAGGTAAAACGGTTCAATATATGTTTGGTGACTTATTTAAGGATTACATAGCATTAAAAGCAGAGGAATTAGCCTCTAGTTGTTTTTTAAATGATGGCAAAGGTAATTTTACTAAAATAGCATTACCATTAGCACTACAACTGGCCCCTATCTATACCTTTATTTCAGCTGATAATGACCATTCTTTTATTGGGATGGGTAATTTGTATGGTGTGATTCCCTATGAGGGCAGGTACGATGCATTACAACCAGCTAATTTTAAATTTGAAAATGGTTCTTTTATAGTTGATCATCCAAATGAAATAACTGTAAATGGAGAAGTAAGAGATGCGAAATGGCTTAAATCTGCAGGTAACCAACAGTTGCTTGTCATCGCTAGAAATAACCAGCCTTTGGTGTTTTTTCAAGCACTAAAGTAAATTGTAATTATTTCGCTTTTGAAACTTGTTGATAATTAACGTTCAAAAACCACTTCTTCATAAGGCACTCTAAATCTTGGCCCCCAAATACCTTGATCAGTTCCTTTTCCAACTCCAACAATCATATTAATTTCTGCTCCTGCAGGCAAATGCAAAGCTTTTTTTACCCTTACTTCGTCAAACCCTTCCATTGGGCAGGATTCAAATCCTTCTGCTGCGATAGACAACATAAATGTTTGTGCAGCTAATGCGCAAGATTTATGCACCGTAATTCTTTGACCTGCTTTTCCGCCCATTCGAATAAAGGGTTTGGTAAGTCCCATAAAAAAACTAATGCATCTTCTTACAAAAGCAAAAAGGCCAAATATATCTGAACGGTAAGCAAGGGGCATGAGTTTTCCATAATAATCTAATCCTCTTTTTTGTAGCTTATTGGGTTCGCCTTCGATGCCCGCTTTTAACCGGTCATAATTCCATTTCGCTCTTTTTGGCCATAAATCTTTTCTTGTTACAAACACCACAATTTGTTTGGCTGTTTTGGCTGCAGATTGACCAAGGCATAAAGCCTCATATTTACTTTTTTCTGCTTCACTTTTAATCCAATAAAATTCCCAAAGTTGCATGTTACTGCTATTAGGGGATAGGATGGCACGTTCCAAACTTTTTTTAATTACTTCATCTGGCACTTCTACTAAAGGGTCAAATTTTCTGTTGGATCTTCTGCTGTTTATTATTTCTTGAAATTGGCTAGCGTACATTTTAATGCAATTAATTTATTTAAAATTTGAACCTAATTTGATCAGTTGAATAACAAATTTTTATACAAATTGTTGTATCATCCTGCCAATAAAACTAAAGTTATTCTATTGTAATTAAAATAGATCCATTGCTTTTGCAAAGTAAGTAAAAGTACCTGGCAGTGCTACCCAAAAAAACTCTCTTTTAAAAATGATTAAGGCCACTAAAATAAGGGTCCATGTAAAACAAATTATCCAATACTTTTTTGTGTTTTTTTGAGCTTCCATTCTTTTGTTAATATAAATGTTTAAAGAAACTATTTTTTGAATGCGCAAATATACATTTTTTGTTTTATTATTTACCGGTATAAGTAAATTTTAAATCGACTCTCCAACCCGATGGGGAATTAATGACTTTGATTTGATGTGGAATTTTATCTAAAGAGCTTTGGTAGTTAATAATGGATTGATTGCTATCCAGCGCTCTAACCTCGTTAATTTGAATGGAGGCCTGTCTTAATTGTTGTCTACCTTCTTTGTCTAAAGCAAAATAGTTGGTGGATATTTTTTTTAAATAGCTTTGATTTTCCGGATTGTCTAAAAGGTAATGTTTGGCTTTTTTAAAATCACCTTGGTTACAATTTTCTATAAAATAGCGGCCCCCGTCTAGGGCATTGTCAGCTAAATTGTTACTACTGGTATCATCACAACTTGCAAATAAGGAAAGCAGCCCAATAATCCATAAAGCTTTAAAATTTAATTTTAGCATAGGTACAAAGTTATGCCAATTTGTATAATTGGCATCTTGGAAGTATTATATTAATTTTGTATCAATCAATCACACATGGTAAAAAATAAATTAATCAAGGAAATAAATAAAAAGCAATCCTATTTATGTGTGGGTTTGGATACCGATATTGAAAAGCTACCAAAAAGCTTCCCTAAAACTACACAAGGTGTTATAGACTTTAACAAAGCCATTATTGATGCGACTGCCGAACATTGTGTAAGTTATAAAATCAATACCGCTTTTTATGAATCACTTGGTGTAAAAGGTTGGCAAGCCATGGAAGAAACCTTGGCGCATATTCCAACTACTCATTTTACCATTGCAGATGCAAAACGAGGCGACATTGGGAACACCTCTGCTCACTATGCAAAAACTTTTTTTGAAGTAATGCCTTTTGATGCCCTTACAGTAGCGCCCTACATGGGAAAAGATAGTATTGAACCTTTTTTAGCTTACTCCAATAAATGTACTATTGTATTAGGCCTTACTTCTAATGAAGGAAGTCAAAATTTTGAGCAGCAAAAATTAACATCTGGTCAATTTTTATATGAGTCCGTAATAGCGCAAGTAGCTAGTTGGGGTACCTCAGATCAAATTATGTTTGTGGTAGGTGCAACCAAGGCTAAAGAGTTTGAAAGCATCAGAAAAATTATTCCTGCACATTTTATTCTAGTACCTGGTGTGGGTACTCAAGGAGGTAGTTTAGAAGAAGTGACCAAATATGGAAAGAATAAGGAAGTTGGTTTGTTGGTTAATGCAAGTA
>Ga0114958_10001487_pt1 | contig 18460 bp, 15 predicted proteins | sample C_130208_EF_Meta_FD_89577 | JGI IMG/M metagenome (GOLD analysis project Ga0114958, IMG submission 89577) | Freshwater microbial communities from Lake Croche, Canada to study carbon cycling - C_130208_EF_MetaG | ecosystem: Environmental > Aquatic > Freshwater > Lake | place: Lake Croche, Canada...
GACTCGATTCCAGTCTGATAGCTTAAGCTGTAGTTTTAATCTTATTTCGGACTCATAACATGGCCACATTAAGACGCAACATTTTCGAATCATTGATCTCGATGATGGGCGTATCTGTGGCGGCTATCGGGCTTCTGGCTTTACTTGGTTGGATACTGGCTATACCTGCCCTAACGACTTGGAAAACCAACACCCTACCGATGGCGCCATGTACCGCTCTGCTATCTATCTTGTTCGGTGTAGCCCTAGCTGTCAATGCCAAAGGCTCGCCGCCCCGTATTACTCTCTTGCTTAGCTTTTTCTTCGTCTGGGTTGGCGCGCTGATAGCCTTGCTGTTGTTTACGCTGCGCCTATTAGATAGGTATTGGTCGGTAGAACTACTCGGCCTACACATTAGCGGCATGCTCGGCGATGTACCTATAGGCTTCATTTCACCCATCACGGCGCTATGTTTTCTGCTGGCGAACGGGGCTCTTTTGATCGCGCTATCTCAGCACTCACAGCGTCTCTGGCGAAGTTATCTGCTATCGAGCTTGGCTGGGTTGATTATGTTAGTCAGTTATACGCTTTTGCTCAGCTATTTTTACGGCTTACCTCTACCTATCGGCAATACCCTAATCCGCCCTGCGCTAAACACCAGTTTCATCTTGCTATTTATGGGATTGGGACTGCTGATAGCCGCCCATCATCGCTACATAGGGTCGGGGGCGGGGTCCGTCAATGGCACCATAGAAATAGATAGACTGCTCTACACCCTGATTTTTTTTGCCTTTACCGCCACCATTCTAATGCTTGCCTATCAGTCCTACCGTAATACTGAAATCAGATTCCGACAGGGCGTGGAGTTGCAACTGCTGGCGGTGTCGGAATTAAAAACAAGAGAACTGAGCCAATGGCGCATAGAGCGTCTAGGCGATGGCGCCATAGCTCAGAGTACCTTGATCAATTCTGCTGTGCGGCGACAATTGGAAACGACTAGCAATATGCCCGTGCAACCGGAGTTGCAAGATTGGTTTGACCGTTTTCTACACTATAGTCACTATGGATACGACAGGGGCTTTCTGCTCGATGCGCAAGGCGTCACTCGGATGTCGATGCCCGCTAAATCAGAGCCTATAACGACTGCTCTTAAGAATAGTGCGCTAACCGCAATGCGCACGAATCAGGTTATGCTCCAAGACTTTTTTCGGGATGAGTACGACCAGAAAGTCTATCTAGCCCTGTTAATACCGATACTAGACAAGCAAGATGACGAACATCCGCTAGGTGTGATTGTGTTGCGCATAGATCCAAATATCTACTTGTATCCCTACATTAAGCAATGGCCAACACTTAGCGCCACAGCCGAAACACTGCTGGTTCGCAGGGACGGCAATGAGGTTTTATTTTTAAATGAGCTTCGGTTTTCGAAAGATGCCGCTCTCAAACAGCGCATTCCAATAACAGACAAACTCACGATACCTTCCGTAAAAGCTGTGCTGGGGCAGCGTGGCATCGTGGATGGCCTGGACTATAATGGCACGCAAGTGATTGCTGCTTTGAGCAGCATTCCAGATACCTCATGGCAACTTGTGACCAAGATGAATTACACCGAGGTTTATGCCCCACTAACTGTACATATGAAACTGACTGCACTGCTGGCGATCACTTTGATTTGCAGCATAGGTGTTGCGCTGTTTTTGCTGCGTCGTCAGCATTTGCTTATGCTCAACCGAATTCAGCGTGAATACACCTTGGCAGCATTGAATAGTAAGGAACTGCATAGTAGTCTACTCCATACCTCCATGGATGGTTTTTTACTGATAGATCGCCAAGGAGGCTTGCTGGAAGTCAACGATATCTATTGCCAGATGAGTGCTTATAGTGCGCAGGAACTATTGAGCATGAGTGTTGCCGATCTGGAAACCTGCAAAACAGCCGAAGATATTATCCTGCATCTCCAGAACACCCTCACTCAAGGTGAAAATCGCTTTGAGACACTACACCGCCGTAAAGATGGCAGTGTTTTTGATGTTGAAGTCAGTATGCAGTATCTGCCTGTCAATGAAGGACAGTTTGTCGTTTTTGTGCAAGACATAAGCCAGCGTAAATTGGCTGAACAGGCTCTGCAGGCAAGTAAGGCGCGCTTGGATTTTGCTCTGCAAAAGATTGTTACCGGCGCATGGGAACTCAATCTGCTCGATCACACGGCGCATCGCACCCTACTCCACGATCGTATTTTTGGCTATCAGACTTTGTTACCTAGTTGGACCTACGAGATGTTCTTAGAACATGTGCTACCCGAAGATCGCCAAGAGGTAGATCGGCAATTCCATGAGGCAATAAAAGCAAAAACCTCTTGGAACTTCGAGTGTCGCATTCGCCGTGCCGATGGCGAGGAGCGCTGGATTTATGCCGCAGGCGATTTTTTGCAAAATTCCAAAGACGATACCGAGAGGTTGTCAGGTATTGTGCAAGACATCACCGAGCGCAAACTCGCTGAAGACAAACTCCGCCTCTCCTCCAGCGTTTTCGCACATGCTTGGGAAGGAATCTTGATTACCACTACTGATGGTACGATTGTTGATGTTAATGATGCCTTAAGTCGAATTACGGGTTATAGCCGTGACGAAGTGCTGGGTAAAAACCCACGCATTTTTAGTGCAGGCCTGCAGAATCAAGCTTTTTACGCTGAACTGTGGAACAGCTTGATCGAGAAAGGTCATTGGTATGGTGAAATTTGGAATCGGCGCAAGAACGGTGAAATGTATGCCTTAATTGAAACGATCAGTGCTGTCTACGATACTCAGGGTATCGCCCGGCATTACGTGGCCATGCTGACCGACATCACTCAGCTCAAGGAGCACGAAAATAAATTAGAACATCTCGCTCACTACGATCCACTGACCAATTTACCTAACCGCATTCTATTGGCTGACCGCATGCGCCAAGGCATCACTCAGGTGCGTAGGAGAAACAAATCCTTGGCAGTGATTTTTCTTGACCTAGATGGCTTTAAGGCCATTAACGACAAAAATGGTCATGAAGCGGGTGATCGATTACTGATGAACATTGCCTCCCGCATGGTACAAACTCTACGCGAAGGTGACACCTTCGCCAGAATTGGTGGAGATGAGTTTGTCGCCGTGTTACTGGACTTAGATACTGAAAACACGGCCCTACCTTTACTTAACCGCCTACTTGCTGCGGCATTTGAGCCAGTGCAATTTGGCGACATTAGCCTTCAGGTCTCTGCAAGTCTGGGCGTGGCCTTTTATCCTCAGGAAGAAGATGTCGATGCTGATCTATTGCTACGTCAGGCTGACCAAGCCATGTATCAAGCTAAGTTGGCAGGCAAAAACCGTTATCACGTCTTTGATGCCGTGCTGGACACGAGTATTCGGGTCCGCCATGAAAGTCTGGATCGTATACGTGTAGCCCTAATCGAACAGGAATTCGAACTGCATTATCAGCCTAAGGTCAATATGCGCACTGGGGCTATTATAGGGGCTGAAGCTTTAATCCGCTGGAATCACCCAGAAAAAGGTTTATTGTCGCCAGCGTTATTTTTACCGGAGCTAGAGGATCATCCTCTGGACATTGAACTCGGCGAATGGGTGATCAACACCGCCCTAAAGCAAATAGAACTCTGGCGCAGTCAAGGACTTGACATCCACGTCAGTGTCAATGTCGGCGCTCGTCAGTTACAGCAAACTGATTTTGTTATGCGTCTACGTGACATGTTAGCAGCGCATCCAGATATTTTGCCATCCTATCTTGAGCTCGAAGTGCTAGAGACCAATGCCTTAGAAGATATAGCCAAGGTCACTCATCTCATCGAAAGTTGTAAAGAAATCGGGGTTAATTTTGCCCTTGATGATTTTGGTACCGGTTATTCTTCGCTCACTTATCTGAAACGACTTCCAGTCACTGTACTCAAAATTGACCAAAGCTTTGTGCGGGATATGCTCGATGATTCGGACGATCTAGCGATTATTGAAGCGGTGGTTAGTTTGGGGCGTACCTTTCGCCGCCAAGTGATCGCCGAGGGCGTAGAAACCATTAAACACGGCACCCTGTTGCTGCAACTTGGTTGTGAGCTGGCCCAAGGTTATGGTATCGCCCGTCCCATGCCCGCAGAGCAATTACCTAACTGGGCAACGACTTGGCAACCTAACCTAGCCTGGCTTAATCAAGCATCGATGTAATCGACTAGTAAAACAAGATACCTTCTTAAGTAACTCGATAAGGCATAATCCGCAGGACGTCAATAGCGTAGTGTATTGCGCCACATGATTGAGATTTAATACTCAATCAACTGCGCCATTAACAAGACCAATGCCTAGAGTCGCCGCTTAATCGTCTATTAATAGCGAACGTCACATTCGGTACAATACGACTATTGCCTCATGCCCTACAGATTGCAGCTTACGAGTTGAATAGTTGGCCGTCGTTGCAGGAGGGGGGGATTTGATATTGCGCCACCAGTGCGCCTTGAAGATTTTAAGCCATAAAAAAGGCCTTAACTTTAACATAAGACCTTGATTTTCTTGGTGCCCAAAGTGCTATAGAATGCTGCCCTGAACAGCCCTATATTACTGCATTGTTTACTTTTAAAATAAAAAGATACCCCCATAAGTACCCCCAAATAATCAAAGTACCCTATATTCACTAGCAATCACGTTCTGAACCTTAGGCTCAAAAAAGCTCATATTATTTAATTATAATTCTAATCTTATCTAACTAGCTGGGTTTTTAATCAACACCTAAGACTTGCAAACCCCGTGCCCTGTAATAATACGCCAAGAGGTCGCGGGCGTCTTCTCTCACCCTTTCCTGTTAATACTTCTTGCATGGGCTTTCCCTATTTAATATTTTATCAGCACACACCAAACTGGGGCAACGCAAAGGTAGAGCTTATCGTTTAGAGATTTGACTAGCCTCCGCCTTCTATAATCATGTGGCTTTTTGTATTTTCAAAAATAAGTACAACGAGAATTTATCTAGGGCGACGCAAAGGATAGTATTTTTGTTTAGAGATTTAACATCCAGTCAGTCAGTCAGTCAGTCAGTCAGTCAGTCAGTCAAATGATTATGTCTTAGCTTTAAATGTGGTCAAGTTGATTCTTGATTGTTTGAAATGTATTCCTATACATACCTCTATGTATAAAATGTGGGGAATGTGGGGCGATAGTCTTCAATCCCATATAGGGCGTGACTCTGAAGCGCCCCACATACCTTATAAACGCGTGGAATTTCCCCACTCTTTTTAGTAAAAATGCGGGGAATAAGTATTTTTTATGCTTTTTTATCTCATTGATTCCGTTAATTTCAGATCAATTAATATCTAATATCGCCCCACAAATAAGGGGAATATCCACACATAAAAAAGTAATGTGTGGAGCTTTAAAGCTACGCTACGTATAGCACAGACTATTATTTCCCCACATTCCCCACAAAAAATATATATACCCTCTTATAGTTTTTCACATAACCCTTTGTGGTTGTTGGCAGAGTAATCAAAAATCTAAGTTAACAGTCACAAAAAACATAACCCCGCTACTCTTTTGGCGTTAACCATAGGGCGCGGGGTTCTGTTTAAATAAAGCTAAAACTTATTATTGGTTAATTATCTGATTCGATTATGTCAGCATTTATAATCATCACTCTCTTACTGTTCCCTGCTACAACACGCTTAACAGTTAATCTAGGCTTATTGCGAGTGCTATCAATCTCGGTCTTTGATATAAGTCCCTTTTCATGTAAGCGCCGCCATAACGTACCAGATGACATTAAAAAGGTTTCGCCCTGAGTTCTAGCGAATTGTTGAACGACTTTAAATACAGTTTCTTGTTGTAGCCATACTTCAGGCGATGCTGTTCCTGATGCGTTGCAATACCAGCCTAAGCAATCACCCATAGGATTCATATCTTTATCACCTATTTTATTGATACCTGCATCTCTCCAACCCCAAGCAAACGGCCTCACTTCTGGCGCACCTTGATTTAATCGGCAAGCAATATGACCGCTACCAGAACTTAAAACCGCCTTTAATAACTGCAAGAATCTTAAAGCCTCGTCTTGGTCTGCTTGATATTCACCTTGTTCACTAAAAGCCTGTATTAAATCGGTTTCGATAGACAACAATAATTTATGACTTTGATCTGAATCAATAGCACCAGAATCTTCAAGAAACCCTAAAAATATCGAAGATCCAGCCACTAAATTAGCATATATTTCTGAGGCTCTTGGATGTGAACTTGCAAAGCCCTCAGATAATGCGGAATTTCTTAGCAATTCTATGTTTTTAGGTAAGTCTTTCTTTAGCTGTTCCATGCGTGGCGCTAACCATTTTATGTACGCAGACATTAAGCCAGTAAACTTACTAGCTGCGGCTGCATGTTGTAAGAGTGTCAAGGTTGCGTTATTAACATCAGTGCTAGTTAATTCCAGTACAAGCAATCTACCTAGTAATGATTGTCCTTTGGGCAAGTCCTCGCCAGTTATAATCATCATTGATCTATTAAAATAAGCGGCATTTACTTCCATAGAAGAACCACGACGTCCTCTACCTGCTTGGTTGCCCGTATTTCTAACAATGCGCTCAGCCATAGCATGTAACTTACCCGCTTCTATTGAAGAAACGCTAGGCTTGAAATCATCAATTATAAAAATACCGTCTTTAGCTTGAAAGCTCTTGGCTTCGGCATCGTTAACCGTATCCGACCAGTTACTAGGAAAACTTCGGGCGTTGAAATCACCATAGAACGCTAAAGCAATAGCAGATATGGCGGACTTTTTAGAGCCTGTTAAACCATGTATCCAGATAGCAAAATCTATACAAGCCGCCTCACCTAATGGCGCACGGGCAACCGCCGCCAGTAATGTCGCACCTATAGAGCGCTTATTGGGACACACTGCCAGTAATAATAAGGCATCATTAGCCGCTTGTTTTAAGTCTTCACCTACTAAGGGCACAGGTAATTGATATTTACCCATATGACCGCTACCTAATTCAACAGCCACGCCATTAATTAAACCTTCCTCAGTAATAGCCCCTGAACCTGTTAAATAATGCCACTTGTCATTGATTTTTTTCCATCCGGTATATTTGAAAACAGTATGTCTGGGTACATCATTATTCAAATTAGAGTAGAGGTGAATACAAGCTCTAAGGTTGTCTTTTTTGGCTGCGCCTGTATGTATAAAGGGCAATGTACCCCAATGCTCATTAGGCCAGTTTCCTAAGTTTGAGTAGAAGTTTTTTATCGGGACATCAATCGAGGGCAAAATTAAACCGTCAGCCCTTTTGCCCACAATACGTAAGAAATTATTACTTTCTACACCGTCATCAGCCGTTATTTCTTCGATGATTTCACAGGTAAAATCACACAAGGGAAACTCGGCTATACTTCCATCACGCAGTTCTTTAGATTGATGAAAAGCGCCGTTCTTTATAGAATAACTACCAAAGCTTTTATTCTTACTTGAACCACTACCACCACCGCCACCACTCTTAGAATTATCTTTATTGAGTGTTATCTTGCGGGGCGGCTTCTTTGCAGAATTAACCAACTCTAATATAGGGGGATTATTAACGATCATGGCCTAACCTCCCGCAAGTAGTTCACATAATCGTTAAAATCTCCCGATATAGGCGGAGCGACCACGCTACCATCAACCACTAAAGCGGCTTCGGTAGACTTAGTAACCCCTGCATTAACTGGCGTTTTTGTATCATTGTCGGCGCAAAATATAATGTCATGAGTGGGTAATTTTTCACGAACAATGCGCCCCACGGCTAGTAGGTTATTAGCTGTCATAGCCATGTAAACCCTATAGCCTGTTTGTTCATAAAGACTTGCTGCTGTAGCGAATCCCTCAGCAATAAGCACCGTATTAGTTTTTGCGCCTAGCCACCAGAACAGCCCCGCCATAGCTCCACGCGGCATAAAATCCTTATTTCTATCTAAGGTCGGGTTATGCTCTGGGAATATCGCCTGTAAGCTTCTAAGTTCACCATCAGAATTATATAAAGGCAGAATTAAACAATTGTCGATAATGATCTGTTGATAATTGCCCTCATCATCTTTAAAGCTACGCGACCAAGGCGCAAGGCGTAAACCATGCGCTTTTACTTGCTTGTTTAATAAATAGGGGTGATTGTCTGATGCAGATTGTGCGCTTTTCCAAAGTGCTAAGGCTTTACAGGCGGCTTTATCATAGATTGCTAGCTGTTCAGTTTTACGGCGTTGCTGTTCACGTTGAATATGCTCATGGTCAATAGGTGGTATCGGTTCGCCTGCTTTGCGATTAATAAAAAAGCTTTGCTGTTCACCTGATTTATTATTGAAAACAATACCGCCTTGATAATCTGAAAATATTTTGATGCGTCCGTCATTCTTGCCTTTGCTATCGTTGCTTAAATCGGCGGTGTAAAACTGACCATCAGCGGGTACAGATTTATAATTAACGCCAATACTTTCACAAGCACTACGGCATGATTGTTCTATTGTTTGATTATTCATTTAACTGTCCTTGTCGGGTTGTTATTCGTTCATAATGAGCTAAACTAGCTCTGCATTTATTTACAAACGAATAACAACGAACCGACTAATTTTTGATAAGGATTAGGTCGGTTTTTTTGTGCTTAATGATCTAACTTTTGTGACTGGTTGTTCGGCTTGAGATTGAAAAATAGTTACACTCATTTTTCACCCCCAACGCGTAAGGCTTTAAGTTCTTTTGAAAGGATCTTAATCGCTTCTTGCATCCAGTCTATGCGCTTACTATCAACGAATTGACTAAATCCATAGTAATGGTCTAAGTCGCCATACGAATGACAAACGACTGCAAACGCTTTGCGGAACTGATCTAGGGTTATGGTTTGCTCGGTTTGAGCTTGGGAATTATTTTGTGGCATTTTATTGCCTTCAATTTTCAAATCAAGATAAGGCTTAGTGTCATAAAGCGCTGCATTAGCCGCACCTCTAGCTTTCTTAAAAATCAACGCCCAATGCAGACTCGAAGTAATGCCTTTGTTAATTTCGGCAATGACAGCACCCACAGCTTTTATGCGATCATCTAATGAAATGTCAGCCCTTTGGTAGTTTGGATAAGCGTCTAGTTTTTCAATTAAGTCGCGAGTTTGTTCAGCTAATAAGTTGGCGTTATGACTATGATCTGTAGACTTGGTGTAGTCGACTAAGGTATCAAGAGCGCTATTTAGCTGTAAAATACTCATAGCAATATCGGCTTGCTTGACCTCAGTTAAAGAAGCTGTATTACTCATATGCACCACCTAATTCATTGATTAGTTTGCGTATGTCTTCAACACGCCATGCAATTGTTCTAACACCCAATCTTACAGGTTGGGGATATTTACCAGACTTAACGCCATTTAAAAACGTTGTCTTGCCTATAGGAATTAATGCGGGTGTAGGCGGGTTAGATTTTGGATTTCCTACGATGTGCCAAATTCTTAAAAATGCAAGTTCTGTTAGTGTTATTGGTATTCTTTGCGTCATATAATGTACCTTAGATGCTTGTTGATTAAGGTATCATCATAAATGTGGTTTTTTCCCAAGCTTCCCGACTTTGTTGCTGGGAAGCTTAGCGGGGAACTTCAGCGGGGAATATTTATGTAAATTACTTAATATTACTACTTGACAGGCTTTTTAAGGCTTGCTCTTTTTTGAATCCTGAAACGAAATTTTGAAAACTTTTTTTGCCCCATGAACAGCTTGTTGATCCCGTTCCGGCCTTCCAGTTGATACAAACTTCGCCACGAAAACCATGATATCTTTCAACTGGGCAATTTGCTGTGTCAATTAAAGGCTTTATTGCCCTTACAAGGGTTTCAGCACTTAATTTATCAATTTCTTGAGTTTCACAAATACCAGTTAGAAAAATATTTATTTGTGTTTTCCTAGATGACTTTCTGTTTTTATTTTCAAGCTGCGTATCTGTTGTTGCCCTGACTTGAGTATCATCGGCGCTTCCTAATAAGCCCTCTGTTTTATTTAATGAAAATATTGCAGTTGAGTGTCCTATAGTTGCCTTGTCAGCTTGCTTATTCCTAAGTTCTGTAATTTCTACACTATCCTCTAATACCTCCTCTAGGGCTTGCGGCTTATATTCATGCCACCAATTCGCCAATAAACAATCTTTGGGTAGGGGTTCATTATTAGATTTAAGCCAAACCAAAAAATCATCAACTAAAATGTAAATGTAATAGCACTCATTGTAGGGCGCAATAAATATATCGTTGTCATTCTGTGGAACTTCTTTGCCTTTCAGTGTTTCTTTTTCATAAGCTGAGTGCATAGCTTCAATAAAAATTTTTTGCTCTTTATTTGTGCTGCCCCATAATAACGCTATATCGACGATACATAATATATCTGAAAGAGGTAAGTTGCGCTCACATCGCTCTTGGATAGTAAAGACTACGTCATTAAAAATACTCATCGCATATACGCTATGCAGATAAGATCATCTTTAAAACAGTTAATAATTTCACAGGCCTGTCTCAGCCTTAATTGGTCGAGTTCGATCAAAATAACACCCCGTTACAGTGCAATCGTTACGAAAAGACAACCGGAAACAGGGTAACGAATCCTGCTTGTAAGCCGCTAAGCCTATCCGGTTGATGTGATTATATCAGGTGTGTATTTTTAAAAACCCACATATAAAGTGCTTATAGGGTCTTAAGTATCGAGTAAAAGTCTTTCTTTGTTTTTCCAGCTTGTGCCGCCATGCTTTTTATAAGCGTTTGTGTGAATGGCGACTTAGGACAATCAACGGTAACCTTGTATTTTCTGCCGTCCTTAATCAATACCCATTGTTCATGCGAACCTTTTTGAGTATCAAATGAAAATCCTAAATAACCTAATATAGCCTTCAAATCCTTACATGTTATAGGTGGAAAATCTCCACTCATGCCAGTCTTAGCGGCATTGTTTCGCTAAAGATAACGCTAGCAGAATGATAAAAAGAACCTATAAGCCCAATAAAATAGTATTCCAACCATGACGAAACCGGTGCGCTTCTGCCCAACAATTGCCCACCATATTCTTTGTCGTTTAACGCCTCACTTACATAAAACTCTATCTGTTCTTCAAGTTTTCTTTTTGCATCAAGCATGGTTTCAGCTTGAACAGCTAAAGTAAAATCTAAGCATACAGCTACCCAAAGCCCAGCTTCTTGTTTTGCATAGCATCTTAAAATAAGTTGTTTCGGTTTTATAAAATCATTATCCATTAGCTTTCCGCTCATCTTTAACTTGTTACCAAGGTATAGTCACCTCGTATTTACTTTCAGTTATTACAGCCAAGTCCTGCAAGTCTTCAAGCAACCCTTGATAGTCAGCTAAAGACAAAATGACTGATGTTTTTTCGCCATCGGTATTAGTTATATATTTAAGTTCGCTACTGCTTAGCTGCTCTTGTTGTGCCATGTTGCTTAAAATACTGGCGGCATGGTCACTTATTTGTAATGTGGTTATAATGTACAGCCTCGCTGTTGATTACATGTACTTTATTAAGCTTTATTATACTTTGTTGAACAGCCAGCATCACAATACTAAATCAGCGGATCTTCTTAAACTCTATCACCTGAGCGCCATTCTTAAGCGTGTCTAAGTAGTCACTCCAGCTCTGCATCATCTTATGACGTTCGGGTAAATGTGAGGTTCTGTTATAGGCGCGTCCGTTAGCATCACGAACAGCATGGGCTAATTGATGCTCTATAAAATCAGGTCGAAAGCCTAGCACCTCATCTAGTATAGTTCTCGCCATAGCTCTAAAGCCGTGTACAGTCATTTCCTTTTTTTCAAAACCCATTCGCCTTATAGCCGCTAACATTGCCATATCACTCATTGCCCTTGAGCCATTTGGTGTTCTGGCGCTGGGAAATACAAAACGCCCATGCCCTGTAAGCGGATAAATATTAGTTAAAATATCAATCGCTTGAGTGGATAATGGGACTATATGATTTGTTTCAGTTTTAGTGACAAAATACCGCCATTCTTTAGCCTCTATATCAATATGTGTCCATTCTGCTTGTCGCAATTCACTTGGGCGCACAAATACTAAAGGCGCTAATTGTAATGCTGATTTAACGACGAAAGAGCCTGTGTAAATATCAATTGCCCGCAATAGTATCGCGGCTTCTTTAGGCTCAGTAAACGCTGCAAAATGTCCCGCATTAACCTGAGCAAGTGAACCTCTTAAATCTGGCGTAATGTCTCGTTCGATTCGACCTGTTGCGATGGCATAGCGGAAAACTTGCCCGCAGATCTGTAAAGTGCGATGCGCTGTTTCTATGGCATTTCTAGCCTCTATCCGCCTTAGAGCTTTTAATAATTCAACCGCCTTTATTTCGTTAATTGGCTTTGTACCCAGATAGGGAAAAATATCACGCTCAAATAAACTCATAGCCCGCTTTTGGTGATGCTCTGATTTACCCGTCATATGACGCCCATACCATTCACGTGCAATAATTTCAAAACTATTCGCCGCACTTGCTATCCTTGATTCCTTAATTGCTTTTTTGTTTTCACTGGGGTCGATACCCTCCGCTATTTGTTTTCTAGCGGCATCTCTTTTTTCTCTGGCTTGCTTTAAAGTGGTTTCAGGATAAACACCAAGCGCTAATGTTTTTTCTTTACCTGCAAAACGATATTTCAGCCTAAAGTATTTTCTGCCATTGGGGTTTATTAAAATATGCAAACCCTTTTCATCAGATAGCTTATAAGACTTGTCTGGTAGCGGCTTTGCGGCTTTTATGGTGGTGTCTGAAATTGCCATTTGGGGGTATCTCATTTTACGAAAGTGAATGTACCCCCGTTTTATACCCCCAATATAATTGCGTGTCAACGCATCTTATTGAACCTTACGGGCACAAAAAAGCCCGCTAGACCAGATAATCTGCGGGCTTAATGGGCTTCTTTGAGCCTTACTAAATGTGTTCTTGGTGCCCCAAAGTGGATTCGAACCACCGACCTGTCCCTTAGGAGGGGACCGCTCTATCCAGCTGAGCTATCAGGGCAATATTGAAATTTTACCATAAAGAGCAACGCTCTATACCTGCAATTTAGAATTTGTTTATTTTTAACCTGGCGGCCACTTCATTTGCCTACCGCCTAGTAGATGCAAATGCAAATGAAAGACCTCTTGCCCACCTTGTGAGTTACAGTTAAAAACTGTTCGATAACCGTCTTCTGACAATCCTTCCTGTTTGGCTAATTTGACGGCAGTTTGTAATAATTGTCCAGCAAGCAAGGTATCATCTAAATCATTTAAGGTGGCAATATGAGCCTTAGGCACAATTAATAGATGGACGGGGGCTTGTGGATTGATGTCTCTAAAGGCTAAGACGGTGTCGTCTTCAAAGACTATATCCGGTTTAATTTCACCGGCAACCATTTTACAAAACAAACATGAAGTCATGACATTACTCTTATTGATTGATTAATCAGCTGTTTTATTTGCAATAGCTAAAGCTATTGCACTCCACCGCGCTAAACACTTGAATTTAAGCGGTGTAGCTTGGGTTGCATGCTTTTCTCAACCCACACTACTCGGCATCAATGTTGGGTTAACGATAGAGCCGTTAGCCCAACCTACTGTAACATCTACGCAAGCACTTTGTACCCGTGTTAAGTGGGTAGCCCTCTTATTGATTGATTAAATCGGCTGTTTTGCTAAAGCTATTGCACTCCACCGTGCTAAACAGCTTATTAAGAAAGCTCTCTACGTCCATTAAAGGCATGTGACAGTGTACTACTATCTATAAACTCTAATTCACCCCCCATGGGCACGCCATGGGCAATTCTACTGGCTGGTACCTGATGTTTTTTAGCGATCTCACCGATGAAATAAGCTGTCGCTTCACCCTCTACGGTTGAATTAGTCGCTAAGATTAATTCTTTGACTTCACCCGTAGATAAGCGCTGCTCCAATAAATCAAGGCCAAGCTGATCAGGGCCTATGCCATCTAAGGGCGATAAACGACCATGCAGCACAAAATAATGGCCTTTAAATACTATAGCTTGTTCAATAACCCACGCGTCAGCTGGACTTTCTACTATACAAATAACTGAACGCTCTCTTGAGTTATCAGCACAGGTCTCACAGACAGTGTGCTCTGTAAAAGTACGACACTGCTGGCAATGGCCTATATTTTCAATGGCATTTACTAGCGATTCAGCTAGTATCTTTGCACCATTACGGTTACGCTGAAGTAAATAAAACGCCATACGCTGGGCTGTTTTAGGACCAACGCCCGGAAGTATGCATAGGTTTTGTATTAACTCACCCAACAAACCTTTTCTTTGCATATCAGAACGGTAATTGAAATCCAGCAGGTAAAGGAAGACCAGCAGTAATATCGGCCATTTTTTCTTTTTTCATCTTAGCCACTTTGTTAACTGCATCATTAATAGCGGCCGCCACTAAGTCTTCAAGCATATCTTTATCGTCAGCTAATAAGGATGCATCAATGGTCACTTTTCTTGCTTCTCGTTTACCCGTCATAAGAATAGTGACTAAACCACCACCCGATTCTCCGAGCACTTGCATCTGTGACAGATCTTCCTGTGCTTTTTTAAAATCTTCCTGCATTTTTTGTGCTTGCTGCATGATATTGCCTAAGGCATTTTTCATTGTATTTCCTCTAATGTTATATCGGTTCTATAGTGCCAGGTAAAATCCGTGCATCAAAATGTTCTTTTAAAGCCTGAATATTAAGATCTGCATTTATCGCATCAACAGCCGTTTGCTGCTTATCTTCGCGTTGTTTAATTAAAAGCGCCGCCGGAGTCCCTAAGGTGTTTTTTTTTTCTTTGATAACTAGCTTAACAGAGCTACCACGATAAGCTTGTAAGGCTTTTTGTAGAGTCTCTTCTGCCCGTGCACGCCGAACATGGCTGGGATCTATGATTAAGGTACAAACGTTATCATCAATAGCTTCCAACACACAATTATTGGCGAATTCTCGAGTAAAACCATCGAGCTTCATGGCGACTATCATGGACAGCCAATCATTAGCTCCTGCAGCAGAAGTTACTACTTCAGGTACTTCCGATACAACAATATTAGGTATGACAGCTACAGCAGGCATTACTTTAGCTGCAATGGATTGCTTTGGTACTGACTTATGACCCCTAGATTGTTGCGTTTCTGGCTTGAATATCAACATCCGTAACATGACCATTTCGAAGCCACTACGGGGATCGGGGGCTAAATCTAAATCTCTTTGCCCCACCAAACCTATTTGATAATAAAGCTGTACATCTTCTGAGCTGAATTTGGCGGCTAATGCAGAAAGCTCATCGCTATCAAATTCATGATCGATGGCGGTAGGTATTTGCTGTAACAAGGCGATACGATGCAAAGCAATTAATAATTCTTGCAATAAGTTACTAAAGTCTGGGGTTAAATCAGCAATGTCATTGATTTTATGTAGAATAGCTACTGCATCACACGCCGCGAGTGCATCTAACAACTCTGTAACCGGTTGCTGAGCGATGGTACCAAGCATTGCGCTAACTTCTGCTGTCGTCACTTGACCATTACCGTAAACGATAGCTTGATCTAAAAGGCTTAAGCCATCACGCATACTGCCGTCAGCAGCACGCGATAATAATTTTAATGAAGGCGCTTCAAAGTCAATGGCTTCTTGCTCTAGTATAAAGGCCATCTGAGTATAAATCTGAGCCGGCAGTAATTGCTTAAGATTAAGCTGCAAGCAACGAGATAGTACTGTCACTGGAATTTTATGCGGATCAGTTGTGGCTAATAGAAATTTTACGTGCGGAGGCGGTTCTTCAAGTGTTTTTAGCAAGGCATTAAAACTATGCCCCGATAACATATGAACTTCATCGATGATATAAACTTTATATCGACCCTGATTGGGTGCATATTGCACGTTATCAAGTAAATCGCGGGTATCTTCTACTTTAGTACGAGAGGCCGCATCAACTTCAATTAAATCTAAGAATCTGCCCTCATTAAGTGCTATGCAGACACTACATACACCACAAGGATTGAAGTCTTGGAGATTTTCGCAATTAATGGCTTTTGCTAAGATTCTAGCAATGGTAGTCTTACCTACACCACGGGTTCCGGTAAATAAATAGGCATGATGAAGTCGATTATGTTGCAAAGCGCTTATTAACGATTTGACGACATGATCTTGTCCGACAACTTCAGTGAAATTAGAGGGTCGCCATTTTCTAGCGAGAACCTGATAAGTCATTGCAGGCTCGAGAGTAATATCTTAATTGGGCGGTAATCGCACCAGCCACATCCCGGCACACGAAACGTCTGCTACCGTTGCTTCCTTCCGGACCTGGCGGGGTTTACAGAGTATCGTTGCGAGAGGACCGATACGATCACCATTATGCTTTAGCCGTATGGCTAAAAGAGGGCCATTATGTCTGAATAAACTCAATAACACAATAGCCATCTTAAAAAATTTCAATTTCACTCGCCAGATGCTTAACTTAAGTATCTGGCGAGTGATCGTACTAAATTAATCTTCTACGGTTTTAGGCGTAGATTCATTAACTGATTTTTGTGGCTCTGAAGCTTTCGACTCTGAAGACTCAGTCTTCTCTACTCGCTCAGCAAACTCACTATTATATGACCGAGATTGTGAGCCACGATCTTCACTACGACTATCTATGGCCACCAGCGTGGTATCGCCTACTACAGCATCACCCTCACCTTCAGTTTTTTTATAGTTCGGATTACGGGGTCTTCTACGATTTGGCCCTCTGCGATTGTTATTTTTTCTAGCCGCAGGCTTAGCTTGATCGTCAGTCTCAGCAGAGGCCTCTTGCGTTACTGCTGACGCCTCGATTACAGACCCGTCATTAACAATAGGCAGTTGATTTTCAACTATATCCAACCCACCTTCTACAGCATCATTAGCGGGCGCCAGATTGCGCCTCACATTTCGACCCGGCCCCCTCATATTTCGAGCTCTAGGCTCTTTCTTTTGCTCTGGCTTAAGCTCTTGCTCTTGTGAAAGATTTTCTGAGCGAGGCTCTTGTGCTATGCGCTCTGGACGTGGCTCTCTAGGTGCGCGCTCTTGGCGTGGTTCTTGTGGCGCTCGCGGCGGCCGTGGCTCTTGATTTCTTTGACCTTGATTTCTACCACCACGTCGATTATTACGGTTCCGACTAGGCTGACCATCTTCCGCTAAACGAGGCTTTTCTGAAGTCGATGCTGGTAACAGATTAACATCTTCGGCAGTATCAACTACTGAGGTAGTATCTGACCCTAATAATTTATTCCAAAAACGTTTAATTAAACTAGCGGCTTCACTTTTAGCTTGTACAGGCGCAGGTGAATCATGCATAAACTCTTTAATGACGGCTCTTTCAAGCTTTGGTTTGATTTGCTGAGCATAATCAGGAACCGCTATATCTTCTGTCTTTATTTGCAAATAACTCGGACGCTCGTCACCGAATTCTTTATCCTTAATGCGCTCAATATCATAAGCAGGCGTTTCAAGATGCTTACTAGGTAAAATGATGATACCGATTTTTAGTCTTTGCTCAATTTGCTCAATAGCATGACGCTTTTCATTCAACAAAAAGGTTGCACACTCGATAGGCAAATGAGCGATTACCTTTTCGGTGCCCTTTTTCATGGCTTCTTCTTCAAGTATTCGGAGTACCGAAAGCGCGACTGACTCAACATTTCGAATAGTACCTTGTCCTTTTCAACGAGGACAGGGTAATTGCGTAGAATCGCCCAATGAGGGACGCATTCTTTGCCTAGACATTTCCAATAAACCGAAACGTGAAATACGACCTGTTTGAATGCGAGCTCTATCTATTTTAAGCGCGTCACGCAAATGGTTTTCAACAGTGCGCTGGTTCTTATTAGACATCATATCGATAAAATCGATAACAAATAAGCCACCTAAATCGCGCAACCTAAGTTGACGGGCAATTTCATCCGCCGCCTCTAAATTAGTATTCAGCGCTGTTTCTTCAATATCACTGCCTTTGGTTGCGCGAGCAGAGTTGATATCAACCGATGTTAAAGCTTCAGTATGATCGATAACTAATGAGCCACCTGAAGGCAAAGACACTTCGCGACAATAGGCTACTTCAATTTGAGATTCAATTTGATAACGGCTAAATAATGGCACCGCATCTTGATATAACTTCGCTTTAGGCAAGAAATGCGGCATCACTTGCTTAAGGAAATCTTGTACTAAGGCAAATGACTCAGCATTATCTATCAATATTTCATCAATATTGCCACGCAAATGGTCACGTAAAGCTCTTATAATGACGTTGCTTTCTTGAAAGACTAAAAAGGGTGCTTTTTGCTCATTAGAAGAACGATCAATAGCTTCCCATAATTGCAGTAGATAATTTAAATCCCATTGCAATTCTTCAGCATTTTTACCACAACCTGCGGTTCTGACGATCAAACCCATCGTTTCAGGAATTTCTAATGAA
>Ga0114958_10001489_pt1 | contig 18449 bp, 12 predicted proteins | sample C_130208_EF_Meta_FD_89577 | JGI IMG/M metagenome (GOLD analysis project Ga0114958, IMG submission 89577) | Freshwater microbial communities from Lake Croche, Canada to study carbon cycling - C_130208_EF_MetaG | ecosystem: Environmental > Aquatic > Freshwater > Lake | place: Lake Croche, Canada...
AAGAAGAAGCAGATGCATTAAAAGCAAAAGTAGATAATTTTATGGAAAAGAAATTAGGTCTAGATATGAATAAGGTATCACAAGATATGGAAAAAATGTTTAATAAAAAGGAAAATAATACTAACGAACATGCTAAGGAAGATTATAATAAAGAAATAGATGAATTAATGAAGGATATGAAATAAATAAAAACTTAAATTTTAGTTAAGGCTCAGTGTTCCTCACAGACTGAACCCACTTGCCATTTGCAATGAAAGTACTTCCAATACAAACTGCACTTCGGTTATTAAGATGGTCGTTCACTAGCTGCTCAAGTTCTGTAGAAGTATTTGCAGTAAACGTTAAAACTTGGTAAAGCTTTCTTTTAAAAATAATTGGATTAGACTCGATAACCATTACCTGATAATAGATATTATTACTTGTCTCAGGGTCTACAACGTAATGGTATGAATCGTACAACTCAAAAGTTTCATTTATAAGTTGGTTGACCTGATTGTCTAGGTCTGTAAGGCTAGCAGCTTTATTAATCATATATTGAATTAAAATATTTGGCATACTATATATTAATTTAACATAAGTTTATTTTTTACAATTTTTCTTAAATTTAATACATAAAATAAATAGCAGCAACTACTACTATAATATTAATCAGAATTATTAAACGATAATAATTCTGATAATTATAAGGATTCAACTCTTTTAGCATATAATTGGTACCCAAATGGTATCCACACTTATTCTTATAATATTCACGTGTACCAACACCAGCAATGACAGCAGTCTTTTTCCACCCATTCATTGATGAAATATCTTCTGCTGTCTTTACAAGTAGCTTACCAAAACCACGATGCTGACTACCAACTGCCTCTGTACCAACACCCAATGAAGAACCATATACATGAACTTCGCGGATTAGAGAACAATTATTAATCTCGGTGATAAAATCACCACCTGGGTTAGGGTCAAAGCGAAGGCGGAGGAAACCATACAAACCAGTATAAGTATTCAGATTACCAGACCAATATTTCCACTCGCCAGTGAAAAACCAGATGATATAACTATAAATAATAGACATGTAGTACATAAACTTGGAATAATAGGTAAAATCATGTGTCTCGACAGATAGATGATACTCAATACCTTCTGATGCATTATATTCACGGACTACCAAAATAGGAGTCAAATTATCCAACTCCTTATCACCAATTTCCATACAATAAATGCAATTACACTTTTTGCCTTCCTTTTTCAACTTTTCATGGAGGACTTGACGAAGATTGGATACCTTATTATACCCACTCTCAATAGACTTTTCAGGAATATCTCGAATAAGACGTTGAATGCGAACCCAAGGAGAAACATTTGTCTTGTAGTACATTAGCACATCAATCAAGTCATTCAGATTTGTTTCAGCATAAGGCTTATACTTTCCTTGCTCATACCATTCAGCAATCTTGCTGTAGACAATACGGTCTTCATCAGGGGACTTGCAAACAGCAGTAGGATAAATCTTTACATCATCAAACTGAAGGTCTGGATTAGTAAGAGCCTGTTCAAACATCCATTTGTCCTTCTCAGGAGAACTACCAGGCAAGTCAGGCATCATGTGGATGACAACCTTAAAACCTGCTTGTTTTAGAAGACGAATTGCGCGTATGGTATCCTTAGTATAACACTTACGATTTACCTTCTTGAGAATTTCATCATCATAATGTTGAACACCAATTTGGATGCGAGTAGCACCCCAACGACAATAATCTTGAATGCTCTCATGGGTAATGTTGTCGGGGCGCGTCTCTAGAGTCAAACCAATGATACGATATTTGGTAGTCTCGTTTTCGGTAATCTCTTCCTCAAGGGTCTTCATAGAACGAGGGTTAGAATTAAACATTGTGTTTGCACCATAATATAATTCAAGAATTACTTGCTCACGATACTCCTTTGGATAACTTTCCCAAGTACCACCAGAAAGAATAATTTCCATCTTATGACTGTTCTCATCATTCTTGTTAATATTACCCATGTGAATATAGGCCTCAATACGATTCTGAAACTGACTCTTAACATCAAAATCATAACTATTCTTATCAGTACGAGTATTAAGTGCACGCAACATTGCAGGCTCTGTGGACAAATAAGAACGCGGTTGAGTTTGAACACCATTACGATCTGTCTCTTGAGGACAGTAGAAACAATCATACTTACAACTGAACTTGTGAGGAGATAGTACAATAGTAGCCACCAATACTCCAGAAGTACTCCGCATCGATTTTTTAATCATCCACAACTTCAAAAGGTGATCAATTTGAATAGTAGAAAAGAAAGTTTCATAAATATGACGAATGTTTGGCTTTGAAGGAGAAATTCGATATTTATGCTTCAACTTGTTACTAAATTTATCAATAGTATCTCTAGTTAGTTTTGTAGAGGCCTTTGTCATATCAATAAGGTCTGAAACAAAAAGCTTCATACTATCTTCATTAGGAGTAATGTGAGCGCAATGACGAACATCATAATTATTATTGCTAATAGTTACAATATTCTTAGTTGTATTTTGAGCCAAAGACTCAATATCATTAATAGATTGGTTACAAGACATAACATATTAATGATATATATAGGGGTTAAAAATATCAATTTTTTTTAAAAATATTCCATATTAGTTTTCTTATTAAAAGTATGTTTTAAATATAAAGATGGAACATAATCTTTAATTTCAGTTTCAACTAATTCCCAATTTAAATCTAATGAATTTTGCATTTTAATATCAATTGGTTCTCTTGCAATAGGGCATTTAGAATATATAATTTCTATATTACCAAACGATGTTCTTACATTTATTTTATCTTTTTTAGGCATTAATTCTTTTGAACATTTTACCATTACTAAATCATCAACAGCATTATATTCTTTGGCCATATGACCTGGAATCCACCAATCATTTAATACTTTTCTTCTAAAATCAGGTTCAGTCATATTCATACGGTCTGCTTGCATTTTTTCTAAATTATTATCTACTGAATGAATAAATGATAGATAATTATCTACATTTTCTAAAGGTCCCTTTAATCCAAGACTCATTTGATGTTGCATTAAAATAGATGATGGGAGAGCTAATCTTTGAGGACAACTTTGTAAGATAACAAATGCCATTGATGCAGCAAAATCAGCAATACATATGACATTAGCACCACTTAATTGTAATGTTTTAATTTGATCTATTAATTTATTACCTTCTAATACGGAACCACCAGGTGAAGATAAATAAATATATATAGTATCTACATCAAGATCACGGTCATTCATTAATGTAATCCAATTGGTTGAAGAAGAACCTTGAATAGGACCTCTAATTGTAATTAAATTACGCGAATTAAATTCCAAAACTTTATAAAAATCTGGAGCAGCGATTGTTAACGCAAAGCCACTAACTAATGTAAACAAAATTGAAAAAATATTCATTATATAAAATTATAAGATAAAATTTGTTTTAATCATTTTTTTAATTAATTTACTTAAGGGATTATTATTATTATTTATTAATGGATAATTATGATTCTCTTAAATTGTCTGCTGATGAAAGCCTTAAAAATAATCACTTTGAAATTTCAATAATGAAATATTCTCTTATAATAAATATGAATACTGAAAATAAAAATTTGATTTTGTTAAATAGATGTTTAGCTTATTTACAAGTTCAAAAATATGACGAAGCTTTAGAAGATGCAAAAGAATCAATTAAGTTAAATTCCAATTATGCAAAAGCATGGAGTAGATTAGGAAGTTGTTTATTAGCAAAAGATAAAAAAGACGAAGCAAAAATAGCTTTTAAGAAAGCATTAGAATTGAATCCTGATAATCAAGAATATAAAAAATTAATAGAAGATGAAGAAGAAGATGGTGAATTAAATGAAATAATGAATAAATTAAAAAATTTAACCTTTCTCAAAAAAATAGAAGAAGCTGAAAAAGATAAAGAAAATAGAAAAAAAACAATTCCTTTAGAAGCAATTTCTGAATTAGAAAAAATGATTCCACTAGATGGAGTAATGGGTAATATATTTAATAAAATGATGAATAATAAAAATTTATTAGATTTGATGGATAATAATGATTTTCAAAAGAAAATGACTAATTATCACAAGAATCCATTAGAAGCAATTCAAGATCCTCAAATTTTAGGAATTATGAAGGATATAATGACTGGACTTTAATAATAAATGACTGGACTTTAATAATAAATGACTGGACTTTAATAATCTATTCGTTAACAATATCTAAATCAAATTGTTTTTTCTTATCAGATTCAATATCAAAAATTGGTTTTGATTTAGTATCTTTTAAAATTTGACGAATATTTATATTATTCATTTTAGGAGCAAATAATCTTTCTTTTCTACTTGTTTTTTCTTGTTTTTCAACATCATTATTCACACAATATTTAATTGGAGGAAAACCACCATTTGCTAAAGATAGATTTTTTAAATCTGTTTTAATCATTAAATAAAAATAGATTATTTTTATTTAAAATCATACTTTAAAATTCTACTGTAATAGGTTTTTTATTCTTAGATTCTTTTTTAGAATTATTTATTTCTAAATTTTCTTCAGGAAGAATCGGTTCTATAGGTTCTATAGATTTATCTTTTTCTTTAACTTTGGAAAAATGTTGAAGAGAACAACATTTACCCTTATTTTCACAATTAAATTTTAAATATTCATTTTCATTTAATTCATCAATAAAATTATAATATAATATTCTATGTAATGCATGTTTTTTACCATTAAAAAAAAAATTAACAAATAAAAGTTTGTTTGTAGTAACATAACCGTTCCAAAAACTACATTGTTCAGTACATATAGAAGAATTTAAATATGATGCAATTCTTTTCAAATCAGATAACGATAACTTTTTATCTGGTATTAAATTTTTTCTTTGTTTTTTAATTAATTCTTGAAAAATATTGTTGTTCATATATTTATATATAAATTATTTATAATAAATAGAATAAATATTTTTAGGAATTTTATTAGACCCATCATAATCAAATTTAATAAATATAGTCTTATTTAATTTAGCTTCTTGTACATAATTTTTAATTGTTTCTTCTGTTACTTTAATTTCTCCTTGTAAAAATATATATCTAACTGTATAAAAGTTATCATAAATTACAATAGGAGTATCAATTAAATAACTGATAACATATAATTCAATTTTACCATCTGTATTAAATGAAGATTTTCTAAATTTATTAATTGCTGATTCAAAGAAATTTTCTTCATTTTTAAAATAATTTGATAAATATTTATTAACGGCTGGATTATTTCTATTAGTTTGAATATAATCAATGATATTTGCTTTGAATAAATATGTTAATGATGTTTGTAATTCAGATAGATATCCTAAATTTCTTGAAACATCATCATATAAAGGATTATTTATCCAATATAAACAATTTATAAATGCTCTAATTATACTATCATTATTAGATATAATTGGTTGAATTAGTTTTTTACCTAATTCTATTAATTCTGGATAATCTTCTTCAACAAATTGTTCATCTTTAGTTACCATCTGTTTTCTACCAATTGATGGTACTTTATCTTTGCCAAATAACTCGCTCATAATTTTATTAATTGTAAAATTTGATGACTTAATAATTTTTTGATTGGGTCTATAAGAATATTGAGTATAATCAACTATATCAGATACATAATATGGAGGGTCTTGAATAATTTCTTTAAATTTAATACTATCTAATATCATTTCTTCAATAACTTTATTTACATAATCAACAGCCATATTTTCTGTTAATTGCATTTTACAAGAATCTTCTTTCCATAAACAATGAGTATTTGTATTACATTTATCTTTATTATTATTAATTTCACAATAATCTCTAACGTTATAAATTAAATAATCGTCTAATTTAGGTAAATCTTTAATAATATGAGACATGCTTAATTTTTTTCCTCCTCCTGATAATCCGTATTTACTAATTATTTTTTTATCAATAATTGTAAATAGTATCTTTCTTAATTCATATTTCTTTTCTTTTGATGATATTGTTTTATTTCTAACTATATTTATAATTTTATCTTTAATATCTTCATTCTTTTCAAGAAAATAACTTAATTCTAATCTATAAATATTATATCCTTCAGATTTAAAAATTCTATCTTTAACAGTATAACTTCTATTATCAACAATTACTTTATTATCTCTAATTTCATTATCAATATCTTCCTCTAAAGGTTGAAAACGAATAGATAACCCATTTTTCTTAATTTCTTTTTCACTCATACTATCATGTTTTATTGGTACAACAATTTCATTATGCAATAATAAAGATACAATTTTAAAATTATCATTTTTCATTGAATCATAAAATACAGATTTACCTAAATAATTCTTATTTAATTTTTTATTTATTGTTTCCATATTTTTTATTGTATCTTTTAAATTATATAATTTATTATTATTTATTTCATTAATTAAACCAAAATTATATTTGTAACTAATACCAGAATGTTTTACTGGTAATATGACGTTACCATCAAGTTCAATAAATTTGCATTTATTTCTATTATCAATAAATTGTTTTTTAATTTTGATATTATTCTTTTCTAAATCTAAAATAATGTTTTTACAGCAGATTTCATTAGATATAGATATTTGATTTAATAATTTATTTTGACAACTCTTCTTATAGTAGCTAGCTAATTCAGTCATAATTTTTTCAGTAGCATCATTTTTAGAGTAAAACTTTTGTAATTTAATTTTTTTATCTTTTGTTTCATCTTTTTGAACTCTATAAATAGGAAAATAATATTTACCATCTTTAATTAAAATGATAATATCTCTATCTTCTTCTTTCATAAAATCATTTTCTAAATTTAAACAAATTAAATAATATTTTTCTTTAGTCATATCTTTTTCAAGAGCTTTCTTAATAATTATAGTTTGTTTGTCAATTATATAAAAATATAATCCCTTCTTGGAAATTACACCTGGAATTGATAAAAGTTCGCCTGTAATATCATATTCTAAATAATTTGATGTTTGTAAATAATCAATGTAATTATCTATGGTATTAAATGATTCGCTAATATCACCATTATTTAAATAAGTAAAAAATTTATTAGTTTTATCATTCTTTAAAAATGTAATCATAGATGTTATTAAATCAGGAATGGTTTTATCATAAATATCTGCAATAGCTGCTAAAAAATTATATTTATCATTTTTGACAGTATATTTAAAAAAGTAACCTGTTTTAGATTCTAATAAATAGTGATTTCTAATTTTTTGGTCATGTTTCCAAATTTGATTAAAGAAAATATCTAACCATTTTGGTAGATAAATGAATCTACCGTCTTGAACTTTATTTGTTTCTTGAAGAATGTATACCTTATCACCTAATGTTGGTATTGAGACTTTCTCTTCAGCTGCTTGTGCTTTTTCACCAATACATTTTTTATAATAATTCATTTTAAATTTATTACCAGATGTTAATTGATCCTTCTTAAAACAACAAGGCATACATGAATCAGAAGGATTATTACTTTTTGTTAAAAAACCAACATACATATGGTCTTGATTCTCATCTGGATTACAAGCATAATAATTATATTTACCATTTTCACCAGATAATTTAATAGCTCTCAATGTAATTTTTTTAACAACTCCTTTTGTTTTAACTTCAACTACTCTTTCATAAAATCCATTTTTGTCATTTAATTTATAACCTTTCTTTACTAAATTTTCTATTTGGTCTGAAGGAATACCATCTGGACGTCTTTTCTTGTCATCACCACTATTTTGACAATTACGTGTCCATTGATTTTGTCCTTCTTCGGGTTTATAACCTAATCTTTTTTTATCTAATGAAGTTACAATTTTAACGTTTTTAATAGTAGTATCATAATCAACTATTTCGATAACTTTATTTCTTCTCTTGGCAATTTTACTTAAAGTTTTAAGAATATCTTTTAATTTTTGAAATTCTTTATTCTTATATAAATATGTTTCAACATACATATAAATTAAAACTTTCATAAAATCAATAATTTCGTCTAATTGATTTTTATCACGAGCTCCTGTTATTCTAATTTTATATCTATCTCTATCTCTACCTTGAATGCTTATATCAATTCCAGGTGGTTTAGATCTAGGTAATGATTTCAAATGTTTTAATAATTTTTTAGATTTTTTAATTGCTTTAATATATTTCTCTCTCACATAATCTAATTCTTTTGCAGAAACGTCTTGGGTTATATTAAATTGTTTAGCTACTTCATCTATTAATTCTCTATCGGATAATTCATAATTTCTTAAAAAATATAATATTCTTAAATGCATTTTAGTTCTATTTTCATATTTAGAAATTCTTTTATATCTTAAATATGTACCATATTTAGAAGTTTCAACATCTGCTTGAGAAACTTTTTTAGATTCTCTCTTTTTTGGTTCAATAACTAATGAAACATAAGGGAAAAAGAATCTAGCAAATTCAGATAAATCATCATGATTAATTCTAAATTTTTCGGGAATACTAAATTTTTGAATTGTATTAATAAATGCAAATTTGAATCTATCATTTGGTGGTAATATAAATTTAATTTTTTTATTTTCACTATTAATTTTTTTTAATAAGTCTCTAACTATATCATATGTGTTATAAATATTTTCAATTACTGCAGCATCATCTTCTTTAAATGTTATTTTATATTCAATACGACCAGTTTCATGAATATTTATAGAAATATATTTATTGTCTGGTTGTTTTACTTTAACTGATATACCATAAGGAGCATTTTCAAACCATTTAGATAATATTTCTTTACTATCTATTTTTTCAGCTTTAGTATAAAATTTATAAGTTATATTGGTATCAGGTGTTTGATATTGTATGAAAGGATAATTATCATTTACAGCAAAATTATCAAAGATTCTATATAAATTGAATTTATTTTCGGATACAGTTCCTGTTATATTTTTTGGGTCATTAATATTAACATGAATAATTGATTGAATGATATGGTTTGGAAAAAACAAATCATTATATTTACCAAGATTTAATTTAGCTTTTTCAACATTTTCATAAATTTCTGTTTCTAATTTAGTATCATTTTTAATTGTACCAAAAACATTTTCTATATAATCTAATTCTTTTGTATCTTTTCCTTTTAGTAAATCTAAAATTTGTTCTAATCTTTCATAGGTAATATGAGGAAAATATATATTAATATAAACATCATATAAATTCCTTTTATCTTCTGAACTAGCTGCATAATTTATTCCTAATTCATCATAAACATCTAACATAAATATTTCATTATTTGTCATAAATTTATCATAATAATCAATAACGTTTGTTTCGTCATCTTCGCGTTTAATTTTATAACCAAATGAATCTTTTAAATATGCTAAATTACCTCTTAACTTTTCATAAATTTTTAAATTATCATTTGGTTTAATGTCTATTTGTAAAAGTTCATTTCTACGAATCCATTTTTGACCTAACATAACTTGATCTATTTTTCCTTCAAATGAATATTCTGACCAAAAATATTGTGTTTCAGGTAATAATTTTATTTTTTTACCAAATTTAGGGTTTCCTGGAATTGATACAGCTATTTTATTTCTCATTGTTTTTATTGTATCATCCATAAAAATATATTGGTTTGTAATATAATACTTTTTATAAATATCTTCTATTTTTGAATTAAATGTTAAACTATCTAATACATCATCGTAATCAGAACTTAAAGTATCAATTGTTTTATCCCATTTTTTATCATTTACAGCTTCACTAATTAATTTTGAGGTTTCTTTTATTAATTTATCTGATTCAACATCTGCAGATGTATATAATTTTGTTAATTCATCTAAATCAAAATCTTCTTCTACAGCTTCATCTAATTGTTCTTCAGTAATTGGTTTTTCTTCTTCTTCATCTTCATTAGGTTTAGTTTGTTGATTTATATCCTCTGTATTTACATCTTCAGATAAATCAGTAATTTCAATATCATTATCATCCTGATCATCATCGTCATCATCACCGCCTAATTGACTAAGTTTTAATAACTTTTCTTTCTCTAAAGCGATTTCTTCTAAAAGTTTACTGCTGTATTCTGTTTCATAAGTAGTATAGTTCATTTCTATTTTTTTAGCATTTGTTCCAATTTTATTTTTCATTAATAAATCACTATATAGAGCACCAGCAAATGAATAAGACACTTTTTTTACAACTGGTTCATCTAATAATTTTTTAACCCAATCTTTACCCATTTTATTTTCTAATAATTTTTTCTTAGCATTATTATTTTTCATAATATATCTTTGTGCATTAATATGATAACTTGTAAAAAATTTATTATACCATTCATTATCATAAAAAGCTGATATTTCTTTAATCTGTTTATCAGATAAGCTCAATATAGATGTTATAAAATCTTTATTTTCAATTATTCTTAATATTTTCATAAGATTCTCTTCTAATTGCGACCCTATAAAAATAAAAATTTTATATTGTATTGTAGAATTATTATTTTTAAATTTATGTATAATTTTTATTGGATTTTTCATATTATACATATTTATAAAATAAATTTTATTTATAATTAAATTACATAAGACATTAAAATATCACTACTTAGATATTCTTTCAATCCTAGACGTATATCTGTTTCTTGTACAATATATTTATAGAGTTTCATTAAAAGATATTCGTATTCTTTATAAGAGTACTCTTCTTTTTCTATTGGATAATCATATAAAAATAAATTTATACCAGAAAAATTATTTAGATAAGCAACTCTAGTTAAAAAAATTAAATGATATCTAAAATATTTTTTTAATTTAGATTTTATATTATCGCATTCTATTATAAAATTCTTTACATTGTTTATGTCTGGTCTATTTTTTTCGAATTTACTTTGAATAAAAAATATATCATTTTTTATTATTATTAAAAAATCTATATTTGTTATATGAAAACCATATAATTCTTTTATACGTTTTTTGTCCATAATTGAATAATGTTGAACATAAAAATATAAACAATCATATATATATTCATTAAGAAACATTTAATAAATATACATATATATTTATTAAAGATAAACACAAATTATTCTTTTTACAGATTTATCTGTGATAATATATGACATATTTGGGTCTCTTTCGACCCATTCTTTTATTAAAGTTTCATCAACTGGATCTTGTACATGATATTTGCAAAAGTTTTTGGGCCATTTATACGGAACCGAAATAATAACTATTTTACCTACTGAAAATAGTTTTTGAGCAAATTTTTTGGGATTATCTAAATGTTCTAAAACTTGTAAACATAGCGCAATATCATATTTTCTATCAGGGTCCCATTTTAAAAAATCTACTGTAATCATATTGATTTCTTTAGAATATTCTTTGATTGGTTGAATATCTAAAGAACATTTATAAATAGATTTATCAATGTCTTCAAGTACGGGCGAACGTCTTGCTCCAATATCAATTACAGATGAAATTTCACTAAAAGAATTTATTATTTCTATAACTTTTTTATAATAATTAGAGTCTTTTCTTTCATTATAATATTTGTCAATTGAATTCATATAATATATATTATATAATATAATAAAAATTATAGGATGCGTTTACACTATTGATGATGATAATATCATACCACAATATTCTACTGGATTTGTAGAATAGTCATCCTTAATATATATTCCCATATTAATAGCTTCTAATGTTAGGAATCTAAAAATTTTTTTAAACAAGTTTCCATGACCAATTTCTGGACAAGCCATATGAGCCATTTCATGAATAGCTACATATAATAATAAATTAATTTCATGTAATTTACCTGTTCTTTTACTTTTAAGACAAAATGCTACTTCTTCTCCTTTATTTACTGAGAAAGATGTTAATTCTGAATTAGGATCATTTTCATAAATTTTTGTTCTTTCATTATTAAAATTTTCTTCTAATAATTCTATATATTCTTTATATTCATTATGTTTATCTTTTTCTGCTATTAAATTATTTCTTAATTTAAACATTTTTGTTATAACTTCAGATAGAACGTCTGCTGATGCTTTTTTATTTTTGTCATTATATACCATTAATTTCATACCAGTATCACTAGCTTCAACAACAGTTAATCTATTTCTTCTGATGCTATACATAGTATACATAAAAATTATTATTAGACTAAAAATAAATATTTCATAAATATTTGTTATCATTTTAATATTTACTAGAAAAAACTTTAATATTTAAAAATTATTTCTAAATATTAATATATGGGAAACACATTTACAAGAGATACAAATGATACAATACATTGGAATTCATTAAAAACAGATAAATTAAGTGATGATAACAACTATAGTTCTATGTCAAATGATTCAAAATTATTATTAAATAGACTTGAATTAAATTTACAAAAAGGAAGTGGTGAGACAGAAGTAATGAGTGATATAGATAATATTTTTTCAAAACCTAAAATAACTATTTCCAAATCACTTGTACAAGGAGGGGGTGGATTACCCGAAACAATAACAGTAGTAAAAAATGACCTATCTGATACTTCTCCTTTTATCAGTTCTGAAATGTATAATTTATTAATAAATAATAACGAAAGCCAAAAAAATGGACATATTCAAAAAGGTGGTAAAATAGAAGGTGATGATAGTTCAACTTCTTCTACATCTAGTTCAGATGATTCTAGTTCAGAGACAGAAGAAAAGAAAAAGGGTAAAAAAGGTAAAAAGAGTTTAAAAGGTGGTAAGATTTCAAAACATAATAAAAAAAAATCATCTGAATCTTCCTCTTCATCTTCTAATCCTGAAGAATTATCTTATATTTCATCATCTGCTCATACTGAAAAGTCTAATGAACATTCATTATCACCTTCTGTATCAGAATCTTCCAATAAATCATCACCACCACCTGAATCAAAATCATCTACTAAATCTGGAGACGATTATGAATCAAGTAGCGATGGTTATAAGACTAGTGAAAAATCTAATGAAAACTCAACAATTCCAAATTTAAATGAAAAATTACCAAAATCAAGCATTAATACATCTGATATTAATATGATTACAGAATCAACAAATTAACCATTTGATATATACTTATAAATCAATAGTATCTTCTATTAATTTTACCTTATTTTTTTTCTTAATTAGAAGTTCTTCTTCTATTTTTATATTTACTGATTCAATTTGTTCTTCTTCTATTTTTATATTTACTGATTCAATTTGTTCTTCTAATATCTTCTTCTTTTTGACTTTCTTAGATTCTTCTACTATAGGTTCTTCTACTTTCTTAACCTTTTTAATTTTTTTAGGTGCTTCTACTATAGGTTCTTCTACTACAGGTTCTTCTACTATAGGTTCTACTTTCTTAACCTTTTTAATTTTTTTAGGTGCTTCTACTACAGGTTCTTCTACTATAGGTTCTTCTACTATAGGTTCTACTTTCTTAACCTTTTTAATTTTTTTTGGTGCTTCTACTATAAGTTCTTCTATTATAGGTTCTTCTATTATAGGTACTTCTACTTTCTTAGGTTCTTCTACAATAATTCCTTCAACTAAATCAGTCACTTTCACTATTTTTTTTTTAGGTATTCTTGGTTTCTTTTCTTTAACTTCTTTAACTTTTTTTTCTTTGATAATTTTAGGAATTCCAAATTTATTTTTATATTCTTCAAATAATTCTGATATATTTTTATCTACTAATTCTAAAAATTGAGTAGCTGGATTTTGAATTTGATTTGTCATATAGAATAAATAATCTACTTCTAAATTATTTTGTTTAATAAATAGCGGTGTTTCTATTTTCTCACCTTGTAACATTTTTTTCTTAGGGTCTTCATTATTAACTTTAACTACAGTAAATTCAATTCTGTCACCAGATTGTGGTTTATTACCAGGGTCTCTTACTGCTATTTTTTCTGCTAAAAATACATGAGCTATTTTTTGCCAATCTTTATATGATTCTTTCATCTTTAATGTTCTAGATTGTAAAAAATATTTGATATCATATTTACCTGCAAACATATCATCTAAACATTTTTTCAGAAATGCTTTAGCACCAACTGGATCTCTTTTATTAATTAGAATATCAATAATACCTCCACAAACTTCTTTTACTATAGGTGCATTATCACGTCTCTTCAGAACAATACCCATAAAATCTTGTTTATATTTATTTGGATTATCCTCATATTTATTTCCTACATATTTTTTCTTACATAGAATTAAAAAGGGCCAAAATGTTTTCTCATAAGCAAAGTTATGAGGGAAAGCTAATCTACTTCTAATTAATTCACCAGAGAACTTACCAATATCCATTGATAAATCTAAAGACCTTTTATCAGTGATACTATTACCTCCTTTATAAAATTCAACATTGAAAACTTTTTTACCAGTTTCATCTAAAGTCCAATATGGTTGTATCCAATTATCTTTTAATACATCGTTTACAAAATTACGAATTAGTAATTCTATGTTTTGTCTTTTATCATGGATTATTGTATATTCCTTTTTATGAACCTCTTTTTCATTTAATAATGATTCATTTTCTTTTTTTGTATTATCATCCATTACTTCATTCTTTTTAAATTTCTCATTATTTTTTCTTATTTGTGTATCAATTTGTTTCATACGCGACTCAAACCCTTTAATATTCTCATCAGTTAAATCATAAGCTTGTAATCTAATTTTATTCATTTGATGTATACCCCATTGAGGAAGTTTATAATCCATATTATTTAAATTTTTTAAAACGACTTCTTGCAATGACCAAAGCCATGATAAGAAACTTTCTTCCATATATTCTTTTAAATATTGTTTCAACCTTTCTACTACAGGTAAAATCACATTATGATTTGCTGGTACTGGCAATACTTCTAATTTAGTTGGTAAAGTTAAATCATCTATTTTTCTGTGATTATAATATTTCTTATGTAGTTTACACCATTTTTCTTGATGTTCTTCTGGAATAAACGGTAAAACTAAGTCTTTTGAAAAATCAATAATTTGTTTCCATAATTCTAAGCTCTCTTCTTCATTTACTTTCTCTACATTTTCTCTGATGCGATAGCAACTAAAATTTGAATCCGTATTATGAACTATTATTGAACCTACACCTGCTTGAAAATGATGATTCTCTGTTGTTAAATCATATACATATTCTTCTGGTTTTTTCCATTCATTTATTTCTGTAATCATTGGATTATTATAATCAGATAATTTTAAATACCAATGATTATTTTCATAAGTAACAGTTGATATACAACCATTATTTACTGCAATTAAGAAACTTTCACATGCTTCTTTTTGAGTTTCATATTTTTTATATAAATCTAAATTTATATTTCCAAAATATTCTATATTGGTATTAACATAACCTTTTGGTGGTAATAATTGTAATAATTTATCACCTATTTTTAATTCAGATGGTTTTACAATTTTAGCTTCAATATCTAATAATGAATGCTCGTCTGTAACAACTACAAATCCATTAACAGTACTGATTGCTAATAATTTTTTATCTTTAGCTAGTTTATGTCTTATAACTCTTGATATTTTAGTCCAACCTTTCTCGGTCCAAGATTCGCAATTATTTAATTCAATACACTCTTTATCATCTCTATTTTCCATTGATATCCAATTATTATTTTCTCCTAATTTTTCAATTGTTTTAACATAAATTATTTTTGTTTCTGAATTTCTTAAGATTAAAGGAGTACTACCTATTACACTATCACCATATCGTACTACAGGCTGAATAGTCTTATCTTTCAATCCTTCTAATAAATACTTTTTCAAATCATTAATAAATTCAGGATTATTTCTATTTTTAAGTTCCATATCTAAGAATTTATTAAAAGTTACTTCATCATCATTTTCTAATGCTTTTTTCATACCATTAAATAACCAAGGTAAAATCTCTTCATCATACTTCTTACCTAAAATTAACATTTCACGCCCAGTCGATGTTGTACAAGCTGCAATATCTTTCTTAAGTACTGGAGATGTTGGAGCACCTAATTGACCATATAAAGAGTTAGCAGTTACTTTTAAAGCTAACTGTTTTGCATCTAAAATTCTTTTCTTAAATGGTTCTTTCTCGGCTTCCATTAATTTCTTAACTGCTTTTCTTTCTTTCAATAGTTTATCAAGAATCATTGGAATAACACCAAGTTTATTATTTTTCTGTGCATATCTTCTATATTGAATAGTCCCTTCTGAATCAATAAATTGTGCATTATAATATTTCACACCTTCTATGTTATCATATTCTTCATTTTCTACAATTGTTTCATGTGACATATTCTTTTGAATAATTGCTGAAGGATATAGAGAATTATAATCTTTAGTTACATTTGCTTCATAATCAACAGTTGGTACAGGGTCAAAGACAATAGCACCTTCAAATGTATCATTTGATTCTATCTCTTCAAAATTCTTACTCTTACATTGAGGACAAGAATAATTTGTTGTTTCAAATCCACAATTTTTACATTTTTTCTTTTTTAACATTTTAATTACTGGAAAAATATAAGATTGTTCCTTAAATTCTTTTAGACATAATGAAAAAATCTTAATACCTTGTCCTCTAATAAATAGATAAGATAAAGGTACTGAACATACATTTGCCATTTCTATATTTTTGGTAATAATCTCCAATTTATTCATAAGCAAACTAACTAATTTACAATCCTTTACGCAGTACTTTGCGACTATAGATCTTTCTTTAGATGTTCCTTTGAAAAACTTGAATATTTCTTTCGGCCCAACGTCATCTTTCGCTTGAGACCAGTAAATCTTACCACCACCTGTTTCTTTAGCTGATTTCAAATCTTGTTCCAAGAAATTATCTCCTTGTACTATTAATTTTTTAGTAGCTTTATCAATATCTAATACAACATATTTTTCACCAACTTCATCAGATACGAAACCTTTAATTACTTCTAAATGGATATAATCTTGAATACAAATATCATCTACTGAGGCACATTCTAATTCAAACTTATATAATTGTTTACCTTTATCTTCTATTTTATTAAATGATTTCACTTCACCTCTAATAAAATTGGAAGCTACATAATCTAGTTTAAAACATGGAAGATTAAATGTTTTTTGAACATCTTTCATCAAATCAATATGAACACGTCCTGGAGTATCCCAAAATCTAAGTAGATTTTCACCTAATGCACTTGATGCTAATTTCATTTCTTTAAAATTACAGTATTTGTTTTTAAGCTTACTAATAAAACTCATATCATCTTTAATTCCTAAAATTTGATCACATCTATCATAAATATATTTTTCATCGAAATAAAATATATTATATCCTGTAATAATGTCACAATCATTTTCGATTAATTCACTTTTAAAATCTAATATCAAATCAGTTTCAGTATCAAATGATCTAATAACAGTTTTTTCATCGAAAGGTAATGTATCATTTAAACAAGCAATATATTGTCTATATGGCTCTGATTGTCCTAAATAAGTATATGTAATAGCTATCTGGATTATCTGGTCTTGTTTTCTACTTGCTTGAGGAAATTGTCCATCGTGAGAAAAACATTCTATATCAAAAGATGCAATTCTTAACGGCGCATTCACATCTTTTTTTATAGAATTTAAATCCTTCCATTTAACATTTAATTCAATATTACAATGACTTTCTTTCGCAGAAGGTTTTTTTATCAGTGTATATTTAGAAGTTTCTACCCAAGAACATCCTGTAATATTTCTATTATGAAAACATCTAAACATTGGTGGTAAATTTGCTTCAAATGTTTTAAATTTATATTTACTACTATCTCCTTTTAGATAAAATTCATTTTCTTCAAAAAATACTCGATACTTTTTCATACCATCACTATTATTAAATAGTAATCTAGCAAATTTAAATAATCTATCATTTGTAAATGATTCTGCTTTCTTTGCTGTTATTAAATCTATAGATAATAACGAAGGTTTAAATTTGGTCCATACTTTTTTATTATCAGTTCCAATTAAATATTTGTATAAATCATCCAGTTTATTCTTAATTTTACTTTCTGAAAAATTATACCAATCTTTTGGTAATTCAATATAAAAATATGGTGTAAAACCCATAATTTTACAATATACTGATTTTCCTTCTATAGTTCTACCAAATACATGAATGATATATTCACCTAATTTTTTCATTTCACTGTCACTATCATCATCGTTTTTTTCTATATGATGATCTTCAACCCAATCATATATTTGAAATTCTATGCTATTAGAATCTATATTAGACATTATAGTAAATAATATAATTTATTATAATATCTCTTTATCAATTTTTTTATCATATAAATTATATATGAATTATGAAGAAAAATATTTAAAATACAAAAGTAAATATTTATTTTTGAAAAAACAAC
>Ga0114958_10001490_pt1 | contig 18445 bp, 2 predicted proteins | sample C_130208_EF_Meta_FD_89577 | JGI IMG/M metagenome (GOLD analysis project Ga0114958, IMG submission 89577) | Freshwater microbial communities from Lake Croche, Canada to study carbon cycling - C_130208_EF_MetaG | ecosystem: Environmental > Aquatic > Freshwater > Lake | place: Lake Croche, Canada...
AAGGCAAAATTCAAAGCATTGTATCTAGACTGCCCACCCACGAGCCATATCCTTATCATGGCACGGGTGTTCCTATTACCGTAGACTACAGTGAAGGCAGTGGTGGTGGTGGCAGAGCTGGCGTAGAAAATGTAGCAGTTGACCAAGCACTTGCCGAAGTAGAATCTCAACCAGTTCAAGACCCAATTACAAACGAATCGGTGTTGAGTACTGAGCCAGCTACCGAAAGTATTGGCAGTTTGAATACTGGCCAAGTCACAGGTTTAATAGCACAGGCCAAACAAGCAGTTGGCCAAGATTTTAATGTGGCCAGTGTGAGCAAGGGTATTGGCGAGTTTGGCCTAGATCCCAAGCAACTTGAAGCCGCGGGGTTGTTAAAGCCCGGGACCGCAAAGTTGTTGACAGCAGTGGGAAATGTTACTCCAACTGCGGCAGACATTGCAGAAGCAGGAAAAACAGGATTATCACCACAGGCAGTTGCACAGGGTCGTCAAGTACTTGACAAACTTTCGTCTCCTACCTTGTGGACTGGTCAAGGTGGTGTAAATAGCTTAACTGGGCTACTAGGCAATAAAAATTTACAGAATAATGTACAACAAGGTTTAATGTCTAGCGCACTAACTGGACTACGATCAACAGGTCTTGCAACCGGTGCTGAGTCTGTGCAAAAATTAGGTGCCTTGGTACAAAGCGCCACTAAGTTTGGCGTCGGCGATACCACTGCCTGGGTTAATGGTGTGGCCAGTTCTGAGATTTCCAAGGCCGTGGGAATCTCAGTAAAGGATGCACAGTTTGCTGTGAATTTTGTGACTACTAAAATTGGAGGACAACTAGGGGATTTAACATCTCTAGGAAATTCCAGTGTGGCATCGGCACTTGGCGGGATTACCAGTCAAATTACTGGAGTCACAGGGCAACTTGATTCGGCACTTAAAGGAGCCCTTGGTACAGCCACCGGACAACTCACCACAGCACTTGAAGGTTTAACCGGTCCGTTGCGCGGCCTTGGCGGCCTTGGCGATTCAATCACAAGTTTATCGGGACTCACTGGATTATCGGGACTTGCTGGCGGCCTTGGCGGCTTATTAAGCGGTGGATTGAACAATGCATTAAGTGGAGTTCTTGGCAGTTTAAGTGGGCCACTGGCCAGTGCACTAGGCGGACAATTAAGTGGCGCATTGGGCGGAGCACTCAGTAATGTATTTGGTGGTGCTCTTGGCAACTTAGGAGGCCTTGCCAGTTTGGGAGGACTGTTTGGTGGCGGTGGCGGAGCAGTCCCTGCTAGGTACGCTGTAAACACAGTCAAACGCACAGCACTAGATTCAACTATTAATGCGTCCCTTGGAGATTCAAAAATTCCTCCACTGACCTATGATACAAGCGGATAACAGTAAATACAGCATGCCAACATTTATCGGTTTTAGCACTATAAATCAAAACAAAAAATTCACGTTGACTGATTTTGCATTAGTCAAACGTGATTTAGCCAATGCTCTCAACATCCCCCAGGGGTCTTTGGTTGGTCGCCCTGGATACGGAACCACAATCTGGAGTTATGTGTTTGAAAATCAAACACCTGAAGTAATACAAGCCATTCTCACAGAACTACAGCGAGTTATTGGTGGTGATCCTCGATTGTACATGTCAGACGCCAACATTTATCCTCAAGACAATGGCATTTTAATTGAGTTACAAGTACGACTAGTTTCAAGTAGTACGGCCGAACGCCTGGCTATTTTCTTCAATCAAGAATCAAGACGAGCAAGCTTTATCTAAAAATACATAGTTTATTCCAGCCATAAATACTTGAACAATGAGAAATTATGGCCAAGACTACTAGACAAACTGCAATTTTTGGTGTAGAAGACTGGAAAAGACTTTACCAGACCTACCGCGAAGCCGACTTCCAAAGTTACGACTTTGAGACTCTACGTAAGAGTTTTGTTGATTATCTTCGACTCTACTACCCAGAAACATTTAACGACTACATCGAAAGCAGTGAATTTATTGCACTGTTAGACGTTATGGCGTTTATGGGACAAGCTCTTGCTTTCCGTAACGATCTCAACGCTCGAGAAAACTTTTTAGACACAGCCGAACGACGAGACAGCGTGGTGCGTTTGGCCAACCTTGTTAGCTATACCCCAAAGCGCAATACATCGGCACAGGGGTATCTCAAGGTATTTTCAGTTTCTACCACAGAAAGCGTGACTGACTTTAATGGAATTAATCTAGCCAATGTCACTATAGATTGGAATGACCCAACTAACCCCAACTGGCTTGAGCAGTTTACCACTATTGTAAATGCCTGTTTGGTGGATAGCCAAAAATTTGGCCGTCCGGGGAACAAACAAACTATTTTGGGCGTCGGTACCGATGAGTACACTATAAACTTGATTCCTGGTTATCTGCCAGTGATACCTTACACATCAGTGGTCGACGGCGTTAATATGCCATTTGAAGTAGTCAGTGGAACAAGCCTAGGCAAACCTTACGTCTACGAACCTCCCCCACAGCCCAACGGTGAATTCAATGTGCTGTATCGCAATGATGGTCTGGGATTTGGCAGTAGTAATACTGGATTCTTTTTCTTGTTCAAGCAAGGCGTACTACAAAATCAAGACTTTAATATTGCCGAAGCTGTGCCCAATCGCACAGTGCCCATCAACATTGAAGGATGTAATGAGCAAGACCATTGGCTCTATAAATTAGATGATGTTGGTAGTATTTCTGGCGAATGGACCTATGTAAACAATATTTTTGCCGGGGCGGTCGAACAACTGGCACCAGACCAGCGCACTCTCTACTCTATTACCAGTCGTGTCAACGATCAAATTACGTTGACTTTTGGTGACGGTGTATTTTCGTCAATTCCGGTTGGCACATTCCGCACTTATGTTCGAGCCAGCAACGGGTTACAATATATCATTAATCCGGAAGAGATGCAAAACATCACTGTGCCAGTGAGTTACATCAGCCGACGTGGTCGTCTTGAAACCATGGTTTTTACTTGCGGTATCACAAACCCTGTGACCAATGCGCAGAGTCGAGAAAATCTTGAAGACATCAAGCAACGTGCACCGGCTCGTTACTACACACAGAATCGCATGGTCAATGGAGAAGACTACAGTAATTTTCCATTTACAACCTATAACTCAATTATTAAAAGCAAGGCTGTTGCTCGGAGCAGTATAGGTACTTCAAGATATATTGACCTAACAGATATCACTGGAAAATATTCCAGCACAAATATTTTTGCCAGTGACGGGGCCATCTATCAAGAAAATGTTTTGCCCAGCTTTGAGTTTAGTTGGTTCAATCGTAACGACATTGTTGATATTATTGCCAATTCAGTTGAGCCCAAAATCACAAGTCGAAGCATGATGCAATTTTACTACGGTCGTAACGCTACTGATCCAACTCAGTACAATTTTCCTCGACCACCACTTACACAACTAAGTGCCGGATGGAATCAATCCACTAGTCTTGTCAATGAGACCACTGGTTATTTTTATCAAGGCACAGCATCATCACCATTACCAATTGGCACATTTACCAACAACAATGCCAAGTATATCACAGTTGGCAGCTTGATATATTTTAGGGCACCGGCCAATCAATATTTTGATGCTAACAATCGTTTAAAAGTTGGGATTCCCACACGAGCCGATGAAAAATTAACAATCTGGGCATCGGTGATTGCTGTGGTCACCGACGGTACTGCGCAGGGCCTTGGCAACTTGCCCAACGGAGTTGGACCGGTTACTCTTAATAATTTTGTACCCAGTGGTGCATTGGCACAATTTGTAATTCCAAGATTTGTTGATCAATTGCCAATTGCAATTCAACAAAGCATGATTCAGCAAATTGAATTATTCCGTGACTTTGGTCTTGGGTTTAATAATTTAACTGGCGAGTGGTATTTGATTTCTAGTACCAATCTAGCAGCCACCTCCCCGTTCAGTCAAACCTATGCGCAAAATACACAAGGATTGAATTTAGATGCAAGTTGGTTGATAGAATTTATAACCAATGGTCAAGGCTATGTGGTTACCAGCCGCGGACTAGATTACAAGTTTGCTAGTGTATTGCAAACAAGATTCTTTTATGATGGCGCTGGTCGTGTGTATGACAGCACAACAGGGTCAGTGATTAATGATTTTATCAAGGTATTGAAAACCAATTCAAGGCCTGACAGTAACATTTCACTGCCAACTGATTTGGTAATGGACATTATTGGTCAACCAATACAAAGTGATGGATTTGTCAACGACTATGAAGTGGTCATAAGCTACGTTGATTCAGATGCCGACGGTGTGGCCGACGATCCAGATTTCTTTGATGCTATTGTTGCTCCCAACGTTGCTCCCAGTACCAAACTGGTGTTTTTCCAACAAACAATTGATTTTGATGATCTTGAAAGATATTTGCCAGTAGATCCGGGCGTGGTCAACAGCGATTACACCACCCTTGATGCAATTGAACTTGCCAAGAGCGAGTATCTTGACGGACAAGTTTTTTATGCAACCAGCACCGATTTGTTCTATCAGCTAAATGTAGTCTATGTCAACGGCATACAACAACGCATCATATCTCCAATAACAACTTATATTGCACGAGTCGGTCGTGGCGGCTTGGCCTTTCAGTATCGCCACAACAGTGCATTAACAAACATCATTGATCCGGGAGTTACCAACATCATTGACATGTACTTGGTCACACAAAGTTATTACACCGCCTATCAAAATTATATACGCGACACGACCGGCACTGTTCCTGAGCCCGTGCCACCAAGCATATCTGAGCTGGGCACTGCCTATTCTGGTCTTGACGATTTTAAAATGGTATCAGACAACATGGTGTTTAATAGTGTGGTATTCAAACCGTTGTTTGGAGCAAAAGCATCGGCTGCCCTGCGTGGCATAATCAAAGTGGTTCGAGCTCCTAATACCGTTGCCAGCGACAGTGAAATCAAAAGCCAGATAATTTCAAAGATCAACGAGTATTTCACTATTGACAAATGGAATTTTGGCGACAGTTTCTTCTTCTCTGAACTAGCGGCATATTTGCACAAGCAACTAGGCAGCATCGTTAGTTCGGTTGTACTTGTGCCGTTAAACCCACTCAAGAGTTTTGGCGACCTGTACGAGGTTAGATCTGCACCCAACGAGATTTTTGTAAGTGCAGCCACGGTGTCTGATGTTGAAGTAATTGATGCACTAACACAAAGTAATATTCGCAGCCAAACTACAGTTTCGGGATTATATCCAGTAACCACAATTGGTGCTCCCGGTAGCACAATTGGACAAACTGGTACAACACCACTTACTAGTGGGAGCAATTAATGGCAGCATTACATAGAACCGTAGATCTCTTGCCAGAGATCTTTCGAACAGAAACAAATAAAAAATTCTTATCAGCCACTCTTGATCAGCTGACACAGGAGCCCAACCTCAAGCGCACCCAGGGCTATGTTGGCCGCCGTGTGGGCCCTGGTGTCAACCCAGCTGACAAGTACGTGGTAGAACCCACAGCGACTCGCGCCGATTATCAACTTGAACCCGGTGTGGTATTTTTAGACCCCAATACCTCTCGTGCTCGGGATGCAATAACATATCCGGGCATGCTTGATGCTCTCAAGCTCCAAGACGGGGATACCAGTCGCGAAGATCGTTTGTTTGAAAGCGAGTACTACGCCTGGGATCCGTTTTGTGATCTTGACAAGTTTAGCAACTACAGTCAATACTATTGGTTACCCACTGGTCCTCTTGGTGTTGATGTCAGCTCAACCGAAGTATTGCTCACCGAAGATTACACAGTAACACGGGCTATTAATTCTTATCAATTTTCTGGCACAGCTGGAAATAATCCCATCATCACCTTGGCTCGCGGTGGCAATTATACGTTTACTGTAGATCAGCCAGGTTATAATTTTTGGATACAAAGCAAACCCGGTGTTAATGGTCGCTTGCCAGCCACTCCCAATATCAGTAGTCGTGATGTATACGGTGTGGTCAACAATGGCGCTGATCAGGGCACTGTAGAGTTTTATGTGCCATTAAAAACAGCACAGGACTTCTACTATTCTTTGCCAGAACTGGCACCAGTTGATTTAATTACAACATTAAAATTTAATCAAATCAATAATATCTATGTTTCTGCTTTTCAAGCACAGTACCCAGACGGTATTGATGGCATCACCAATCTTGCTGGCCGAACAGTTGTGTTTATCAACGATATTCAAGATGTTGAAGATGGCGGTTGGGAAGTTACCACTCAATACGATCCGTTGCCCAACAATGCAGTGCCGGGCACATTTGGCACCTATGATTCAATTACATTTGACCAAACTGCACCATTGACTCTGTTGAGTCAACGCTATAGTGTATGGCGTATTAATTACGTTGAGGACACCGATGGCAATTATTACATGCAGTTGGAAAGTTTATACGAAGTTCCAGAACTTTCTAAATTTCGCATCCAGTACGGCAAACAATACAGCAGTACTCAGTGGTATAAAAATGCCATCGGATACTATGAACAAGTACCTTTGTTGACAGCAACCCTAGATGTCTTGTACTATCAAGACAGTTCAAATCCTGACCATTTTGGCGAAATTCGACTAGTTGATCCCGAAGTTTCTGCACCCATTGACATCAATGAAATTATTGGAGCAAAAAATTACACAAGTCCCAACGGTGTAGTGTTTACAAATGGATTAAAGGTGCAATTCAGAGGATTAACTACTCCGGCAGAATTTCAAAATCTTGAATACTATGTTGAAGGTGTTGGGACAGGCCCGGGACTAAATGCTCGTGTTGGATTCATTGATGGCGAAGCATATTTTGGCGCCTTCCATGTGGTCAATGGTCAAAAAATTACTGGCCTGGCAGATACCACAGTGTTCCAACAGTATATCTACGATACTGTTGAGGAAAGCATTATTAATCGCGGAGCAGGTGGCCCAACTGGATACCCAATGCCGCAATCATCAGTGCCTGGCGCCGCACGTGGCAATGGTATTAAATTAATACCAGTCAACAAACTGGTAACTCCAGAAACCTACACTGACAGCGCATTATCACCCTATGACTTTTTGCCCTATGATGACGGATCATATGATGCAATTTTAAATGCACCGTTGACTCCTGACTATCTAACACAAAATCGTGCCAGCAATGGCAGAAATGCCTGGAGTCGCAGTAATCGATGGTTTCATATTGATGTCATCAATTACAGTGCTGAAAGAAATAATACTACACCAGTCATCAACAACAATCAACGTGCAAAACGTCCCATCATTGAATTCCGTGCCAATTTGGAGTTATGGGATACTGGCACACAAGCAAAACAGCCAGTTAATATTATTGATTTTTATCAAACCGATGCATTTAGCAATGTCAATGGTCAAATTGGATACGGTATTGATGGCTATCAGTTCCTAAACGGCACGCGAGTGATATTTGCTGCCGATCTTGATCCGCAGGTGCGCAACAAAATTTACGAAGTAAAATTCATTGATCCCAACAACAGTGGTACCTATGTTATTGATTTGGTAGAGACCCCGGACAGTGACCCACTGTATAATCAAATGGTGGTCAGTCTTAACGGCCTGACGCAACAGGGCAAAAGTTTCTGGTTTGATGGTATCACCTGGCAACTGGCACAGCAAAAAAACAGCGTCAACCAGGCACCATTGTTTAATGTCTATGATAAAAATGGATTTAGCTTTGGCAATCGAAGCGTTTATCCCAGCAGTACATTCTTGGGCAGTCGACTATTTGGCTATGCTGACAGTGATTCTATACGGGTGGACGATGTGCTTGGATTCCCGTTGTCATTTTTAAACATCAACAATGTCGGGGATATCTTATTTTCCAATTTCTTTTACACTGACACATTCATATATGTGCGTGATCGAATCAGTAATACTGTCAATATCAGCAATGGTTTTGCAAGAGAATACATTGATCGTGTCAGCTTTTCAGATGAGCTGGGTTGGCAAACTGCGGCTGCAAAAAATCGCAGTCGACAAGTTTTCAGATTCACTTATACCGGCGTTCCGTTAGAGTTGGATGTACCAGTAGTAACCGAATCTGTTTTTGCACCAGTACAGGTGTACGTTGAAGGAGTGTTTTTTGACCCAGGCAATTATTCGGTCACGATCACAGATACATCAACTTATATTACATTTGTTGATGCAATACCCAACGATGCTATTATTGAGACTCGAGTCATTAGTGATGTTGCCAGCCAAGTGGCCTTTTATCAAATTCCTCTTAACCTGGAAAACAATGCTCCCAATCAAAATAGTAATCAGTTTACTTTGGGTACCATTCGTGCGCATTATGATAGTATTGGACAAAATCTCAAAAATGTAGTAGGGCCAATCAATGGGTCTAACAATACCCGAGACCTTGGAAACATTATTCCATATGGCACTAACATTGTACAAAATTCTGCACCGGCGATACTACCTGGTGTTTATCTGAAGCAACCCGAGTTTGATATTTTTAACTCGTTGACATTCAACAATCAAGAGTATACCAAGTACAAAACACGACTACTTGATGCAGCCGGCCGCGGAGATTTTGTAAACTCAACCCCAACTCAGGTTCTTGACTCGGTGATGCAAGAACTCACTTTGGGCAGAACCGAGGCGTTTCCATTCTATTGGAGCGACATGGTACCCAGTGGTGAGACTTACACAGAAATAAACTATACCTATTCGTTCACTAGTAGAAATGTATTTGATGTAAACCGTATCTACAACTTTACCAGTTCCAATTTCCAAAGTCTCTTGGTTTACCGCAACGGTATTATTCTCACCCGTGGCTATGATTACACAGTGTCGAGCACCAGTGCAACAATCGCGGTGATCACAGATCTGGCAATCGGAGATACAATCACTATACGAGAATACAATTCAACCTATGGAAGTTTTGTACCCAATACTCCCACTAAGATGGGCTTGTATCCAGCATTCAAACCGGCCATTTACATTGATGAAACTTATGTTAATCCAACTCGAGTCATCCAGGGGCACGATGGTAGTATTACTATAGCATTTGGTGATTATCGCGATGATGTGTTGTTGGAATTTGAAACACGAATTTTTAATAATTTAAAGATTGCAACGCCGGTTCCGTTAGATTTAGCAGAAGTCATGCCTGGTCAGTTTCGCAAGACCGACTACACCCTAGCCGAAATTAACAATATTTTACTGCCAGATTTTCTAGCATGGGTTGGATGGAACAAACTGAATTACACTCAGCAAGATTATCAAGCCAACAATCCGTTCACCTACAACTATAGTCAGAGCAGTGATCGTTTAACTGGCAACCCTTTGTTGGGTGCCTGGCGAGGTATTTACAATTATTTCTATGACACTATCACACCCAATACTACACCTTGGGAAATGCTGGGATTCAGCCAGGAACCCAGTTGGTGGCAAGAAGTTTATGGTCCAATGCCGTATACTTCGGGCAACCTGGTGCTATGGAGAGATCTAGAAGCAGGCTTTATTGCTGATCCAAATAATCCAAGATTTGATAGTCGATATGCTCGGCCTGATCTATTGCGGGTAATCCCAAGTGGCACTGAAGGCATGTTGTTGTCTCCACTTGATGCCACAGTTGGTAACTATGATGCTACCAGTTTCCGTCGAAGCTGGGCATTTGGCGATGATGGTCCTGTAGAATCAGCATGGCGAACAAGTTCGGCTTGGCCGTTTGCTGTGATGAGACTGTTGGCACTGACCAAACCAGCTGAATTCTTTAGTGTATTTGTTGACCGTGATCGTTATGTTTACAGTGACGAATTGGCGCAGTACCTTTGGGACGATCGTTATCGACTTGAAGCCAGTAACATCAATCCACTCTATGGCAATGGGGTAAGCAAAGCCAGCTACATCAACTGGATCATTGATTATAATCAACAGCGAGGCCTAGACAGTAGCAGTGATTTAACCAGAACTTTGTCTAATCTTGATGTTAGATTGTGCTGGCGCATGGCAGCATTTTCAGATAAACAATATCTTAAAATCTATTCAGAAAGATCAACACCAAGCGGAACAAATTCTGGCTTGCTGTTACCTGACGAAAGTTACCAAGTGTTATTGTATCAAAATCCACCGTTTGATCAATTGAGTTATAGCGCAGTAGTTGTACAAAACACCGATGATGGCTGGGCAGTTTATGGATATGATTCATTAGCTAGTTATTTTGAAATAGTTGCATCCAAACCGCAGGGTAAAACAACTACTATTTCTGCAGGTGGAACCACTGTTAAGATTTCGGTTGAGTATACTGACACAGTGGTGCGTGTGCCTTATGGTTTTGTTTTTACAAATGCCGAGGCCTTGTGCGATTTTTTGTGTAGTTATGGCGAATATTTGTCACGGCGCGGCATGACTTTTGAAGGCATAGAGAATGGCTATGTAATGAACTGGCTGCAAATGGCCCAAGAATTTTTGTACTGGAGCGGCCAAGGTTGGGTGTCGGGAAGCTTGGTTAATTTAAATCCGGCTGCAACACAAATTTCTGTGGTCAAGGCAGGTGCAGTAGTCGAAAGCCTACTGCCTCCAAGACTTGATAACCTAATTATCAATCAGAATCGACAAGTTATACCGCCTAGCGATCTAGTGATTGATCGTCTTGACAACGTATTTAAAATTACCACTACAAGTTCCAGTGCAATTAATTTTTTAAATCTACGGTTTACTGCGTATGAAAACATGGTTGTTGTTGACAATCGTAGTATTTTTGCCGACTTGATTTATGATCCAGTTACTGGTGCAAGACAGAGCCGTCTGCTGGTTTCGGGTTGGCTCAGCGGAGATTGGAACGGTACTGTAAACGCACCGGGTTTCATTCTTAACCAAGACAACATTGCTGAGTGGAGACCCAATCAAAAATACACCAAGGGAGAAATTGTACTCTTCAAGGATCAATACTGGAGTGCAAGCACTATCATTAAACCAAGTGCAGAATTTGATTTTGCTCTTTGGATCAAGAGTGACTACGGGCAAATACAAAAAGGACTATTACCAAATGCTGCCAACAGCAGTGACCAACTGGCAACGGCATATAGTACCTATGATGCCAACCTTGAAAAAGAAGTTGACATCTTTAGCTACGGACTAATTGGATTCCGCCCACGTCAATACATGCAGGCACTTAATCTTGATGATGTAAGTCAAGTTAACTTGTATCAACAGTTTGTAGGTACTAAAGGCACCACACGTGCCACTGACTTGTTTAGCTTGGCTAATCTTGGCAAAGAAATTGCTGAATATAATTTGTATGAATACTGGGCCATATTACGTAGTACCTATGGAGCCAATGCCAATCGCAGTTATTTTGAGCTGTTGTTAAATGAGGCTCAATTAACCAGCGACCCCAGCTTGATTCAAGTAATTGCACCAGGACAACAGTCTCAAGCAGATCAAACTGTGTATGTTGCTGATATTTGGAAAAGTAGCTATAAATTAAGCTCGCCAAATATTTTACCAACTACCACAACTTCGGTAACTGACATTGGACTTCCATCAGCAGGTTATGTCAGTCTTGAAGATGTTGATATCACCGTGTTTGATCTTAACGATCCCGCTAACATTGTAACAAATCTTGACACAATTGGTGTTGGCACAACTATTTGGGTTGCTCGAGTCAATACCTACAACTGGAATGTGTACCGAGTTGACCTGGTGCCTGGACAAATTACTAGAATTGAAGACAATCTTAATTCTACAGCAGTTGCTACATTTACTCAGGCTCACGGCCTGGCCATTAACGATACCTTGATAATCAAGAATTTTTCAACACAGGTCAACGGAGTATACCGAGTGCTTTCGGTACCATCAATTTTTACGGTGTTGATTGACTATCAATTTCCTGAATTTCAAACATACTATACCGGGCAAGGGCTTGGATTTACGCTGGTGACCAATCGTGTTGCACAACCTAGCGATATCCCAAGCTTAGACTATGCTGATCAATTGACTCCAGGCATCAAGGTGTGGGTTGACAACAACGGCCATGATCGTTGGACCGTGTTAGAAAAAATTGATCCATTTGCAGTTGATGTTACGTTGACACCGGCGGAGCCAATTGCCACAAGTTTGTTTGGTGCTAGTGTGGCACAAGGACTTTTCAATCTTACCGCAATGGTTGGCGCTCCGGGCAACAGCAGTGACTATGCTGGATCAGTCTACACATTTGTACGAACCGACAAGGATCAATACGAACAAAATTCAATTTTAGAATTGAATGCTGTGGGCGTTGTGGGCTACGGCAATCAAATTGACATTGGTAACAAAACTTGGGGGGTTGCTGCCGCCAGCGCCAGCAACAGCGGGCAAGGTTATGTGACACCAATTTATGTTGCCCCAGGTAGCAATGTGTTTGAGCAACGTCAGTTATTGTTGCCACATAACAATGAAGCTGGAGCACAATACGGCACTGGAGTTACCATCAGTGAGGATGAGCGGTGGATGTACATTGGTGCACCAGGTGTCAACAAAGTTTTTGCCTACACCAAAGTTGATGTACAACAACAGATAGCGTCTTATACAACAGATGGATCAACCATTGAATACAACTGGAGCGATTATTTGGTTGTTGACTACACCAAACCTGCACAGATGGTGGTGGTATTTAATGGCCAGGCTCTAACATATGGTACTGATTACACTATAAATTCAACATCAATTGTATTGGCCTCGGCACCGTTAGCAGACCGTGAGTTGTTGATTGTACGTCGCATTGAGACTCAACTAGATCAACAAACATACTACACTGTATCACAAAGTAGCACAAGCGGATCGGGCACCGGTGCAGAGTTCACAGTCAACCGTTTGCGAGGTGTTTACACAGTTAATTTAGAAAGCGGTGGTTCAGATTACCAAATTGGCGACACAATCACTATTAATGCCACTGTGATTGGCGGCGGAGCAAACCCGGCCAACAATTTAACAATCACAGTTGATACCGTCAACAATGTCAATAACGCCATTGTATCTTATACATCAAGCGGAAGTGGCATTGGTAACAGAGCATCATTTGATCTTTCAACCGCCTTGGCCACTGTAGTTGCCAACGACATATATTCGTTCACTGTGCGTGTTAATAATCAATTGTTCCGACCCAGAGTTGATTATACTTTTACTGGTACCACCATAACATTTACAAATCCAAGCAGTTCTGGTGCAGGCGCGGTCCCTCCAGGTGCTACAATTATGGTCAACAGCACTGGCTACTACGACTGGGTTGAAACACTAACAGTTCAGGGTATCGCGGCAGATGCGCAATTTGGATATTCTGTGGTATGTAATACTACCGGAAGCCAAGTCTTGATTAGCGCACCGGCTAGTAATGTCACAGTTGGTTCTGACTCTTATACCAGTGCAGGTAAATCATATGTGTTTGATCGTAGTATACAACGTTTCTATGTCACTGACGCCAGCGTTACTTCCTATGAGCCAATTGAACTTGGGACTTCGCCGGGATTTGTTGCAGTCAGTGTCAATGGAGAATTTTTAACCAACACTGATTTAAACATTGGCGGAACATTCACCGTAAATTCTCCTTATGTTGATATCACTGCACCATTAGCGGTTGGCGATGTTATACAGATCGAAACAAATCAATTCTCTTTAGCACAAGTTCTAGAATCTGCATCGCCATCTGCCGAAGCACAATTTGGCTGGCACGTTGATCAATGCATTAACGACTGTAGCCTTTACCTGTCGGCGCCGTACGATTCAGAAATATTACCCGAAGCCGGCAAAGTTGAATTGTTCCGTAATCAAACAAGATTGTATGGATCAATTACTTCAACCATTGCCAACCCACAGAACTTGACAGTGGGCGATTATATTAGAATTAACAATGTGTATGTTGAGTTAACTGCTGAGAACACCGGTGACTCAACAGCATCGGTTGCACAACTGGCCGCCGACATCAATGCTGCCAATATTCCCAATGTCATTGCAACTGTCACCGACGACTTAGTGCTTGAAGGTGATGGAACAACCAAAGTATTTGATGTTGGTACAATTTATTCAGTGGCTGAAAGTTACACAACAAAAATCTATATTGGGCCAAATCTTCAAAATTTGACCTTGGTGACTTCGGGCTACAGCTACAACAATGACACTCAACAAATAACATTTACAACAGCGCCTTATAAAACTTCAAAGATACTTGTGGTATCTGGCCGCATTATTATCACGGTAAAAAATCTCCAAGCCGCACAAGCATACAATAAATTGCTGGTGCTGCCTGGCCCTGATTCGTTGTTTAATGATCTAGGACTGTATATCTATGCGTGGCAACAGTTGATCGTTAGCCCAGTGCCACAGTCCAGTGCACATTTTGGTCAAGGACTGTTTATCAGCAGTGATGCAACCACATTGTTGGTGGGTGCACCAGGTGGCACAATGCTACAGCCAACAACTTTTGATTCAGGTGCAACTTACTTTGATTCCGAAAGCACAAACTTTATTGACGGTGCAAGCCAGACCGGCGTGGTATATTCGTATGATGTGTTGCCTGCAGCCAATTCATCGGTGGATAATCCTGCAAAATTTGTATTTGGGCAACAGTTTGTAAACACAACATTGGGAGCATTGGATAATTTTGGTGCTGCCATTGACTACACCACTGGGGTATTGTTGATCGGCGCACCGGGCAGTGATCTTGGTGATAGTAGCCTGGCAAACTTTGGACAAGTACTACAGTATCACAATTACAATCTATCACCAGCCTGGATCCCAACACGGGTACAAGAACCATCAGTTGATGTGTCATTACTCAACACAATATTCATGTATGATCGTGTCAGCGGAGAACCTCGTGAGTATTTTGATTATTTTGATCCACTGCAAGGACGTTTGCTAGGAGTAGTTCAACAAAACATTGACTACATTGGCGCAGTTGATCCAGCTGCCTACAATGTTGGCACAATGAATAACTATGGTCAACTCTGGGCCCAGGGCCGAGTTGGACAAATTTGGTGGAATACAAATCTTGCAAGATTCATTGACCCATTGCAGAATGACATTGTCTATGCCAGTCGTAGATGGGGGCAATTGTTCCCGGGAAGTAGTGTTGACGTATATCAATGGATAGTTAGCGAAGTACCTCCATCGGCCTATGTTGGTCCCGGAACACCATACAGCGTTGACAGCTATGTTATTTCTTCGTCGATCAACCTTGAAGGATTCTTGGTAACACAATATTATTTTTGGGTATCAGGAATCGTCACAGTAAATTCAACAGCAGGTAAAACTCTTAGCATTGATACTATTACACGTTATATTGAAAGTCCGCGTAGCAGTGGTATCAGCTATATTGCACCAATCAATGCAAGTACCCTGGCCATCTACAATGGCGCACAATATATTTCTGCATTTGATACAGTGTTGTATGTTGAGTATGATCGCAAAGCCACCGATGATGCAGTGCACGTTGAATATCAATTAATTGGCCAAAATCGCCCAGGAGATTTTCTTGACAACTCACTTTATAAGAAATTACTGGACAGTTTGACCGGTTCTGATGTTGCTGGTCACGCAGTACCTGATCCCATGTTATCGCCGAGCCAGCGTTATGGAATTGAGTTCCGTCCGCGCCAGAGCATGTTTGTTAATAGATTCTTGGCATTGAAAAATTACATACAAGAATCCAATTTGGTGTTGGCACAATATCCTATTTGTGAAATTCGCCCATTTACTTTGCTCAATAGCAGTGAGCCAACTCCGGCGGCAACTTCGGGCGCCTGGGACAAACGGGTGGCCAACTACGAAGAATTATTGTATCAAGATTTGCCCGAAGTGCCGCTTGGATATCGTTACCTAGTAGAAAGCGACAGCACCAACAATGGTTTTTGGACTATCTATGAAGTTGTTGCAGGACTTGGCATGGGTGGTCGAACCCTGGGACTTATTCGAGTTCAAAACTATGATACAAAACTTTACTGGAATCGTGTCAACTGGTACCGTACTAGTTACAACCCGTTGACTCGAATACTGACTGAAGTTCCCAATGTTGCTGCCTTGGACACCATTACTGTTCCTAATGGAAGCAGTGTCAAAGTCACAGCTAACTCACAGAATAAGTGGGAAATTTATCTTTATCAAAACAATGTTTGGTCTAGAGTCGGATTACAGGATGGTACCATCGAAATTTCCTCCACTGTTTGGGACTATGCAGCCGGACGATTTGGATTTGACAGTGAGGTGTTTGATGCACAATATTTTGATCAATCTCCAATTATTGAAACTCGTAAAATTCTTGAAGCATTAAATCAAGAACTGTTCACCGGCGAGTTGTTAATTGAACGAAATCGTTTATTGGTGCTGATGTTCAATTTTATTCTCAGCGAACAACTGGCACCAAGTTGGTTGCTTAAGACCAGTCTAATTGATGTTGATCATGTGATTCGAAATCTTGTGCCTTACCAGGTATATCGTCGTGATAATCAAGACTTTGTACTTGATTATATCAACGAAGTCAAACCATATCATGTACAAATTCGAGAATTCAATCTCAAATATCAAGGCCTTGACGTTTTTCAAGGATCATTGACTGATTTTGATTTACCTGCATATTACGACACTACCGAGGGCATGTTTATAAGTCCGGTGCTTGACGACACCGGTGCCATGAGTACCACCAGTAGTAGACCAAGTAGTGACCCAATTTGGCAAACATTCCCCTGGAACCAGTGGTATCAAAACTATCTACTAAGCATTGACTCGGTAATTGTTGCCACAGCCGGGTCTGGGTATATTTCTCCTCCAACTGTGATAGTAACCGGTGATTGCACACGACAAGCAGTGATGACGGCACAAATTAACAGTGCTGGTAAATTGGTCAGTGTCATTGTTGTTGATCCCGGTGCAGGCTACTCAACAACCGCTATTATCACACTAGATGGCGGTGGTGGTAGTGGAGCTCAAGCAGTGGCAGTCATGGGCAATAGCATGGTTCGTAACTTGTTAACAGTTATTCGTTATGACCGATATCAGTACACGCCCACTGTTGTTGCTTGGCAAGCAAACGTTATCTACCCAGCCGGATCGCAAGTTAGATACAGTGATCGTGTGTGGACCAATACTACTCAGCTTCAGACCAGTAGTTTTGATCCTTTGGATTGGGTACAAGTACCAGCTGGGGACCTAAGTGGTGTCAATCGTACAATGGGGTACTATGTGCCTGGGCCGAACCAACCAGGCCTAGATTTGTCACAGCTAATTTCGGGTGTTGATTACCCAGGGGTGCAAGTATTTGCACCAACGTTTGATCAGAATACTGGTTTTGATGTTGGTAACTTTGACATCAATCCCTACGACAATATTTCATACGGCCCAGATGGTATACCAAGCTATGACCCGGCTATTTTAGATGCAATCTACGAAAGCAGTTTTCTTGACCCGTACCTAGGAACCCGCCCAACTGACATCAATGTTGCTGGCGGCGCATTTGTTGACACATACGAAAGTCATGCACCAGAAGAATTAGTGCCAGGTATTACCTATGACACTCTTGATATTCGAGTGTTTACAACACCGGGTGCTGACTGGACCGGCCAAGGACATGGATTCCCATACAACAATGCCAACTATGTATTTGATGCCACAGAACCATACCTAGACTTTGAAAATGTGATCGCTAATCCAGTATCAGTTATGGTGTTTAATCACACCACTGGCAACATGCTTGATTATGGAGTAGACTACACAGTTGACTGGGTAAATTACATTGTAACTGTGAATAACTATGCAACCAATGGCGACTACATGGCAATAGCGGCAGCTGGCCTTGGTGGTGGCAATCAACTATACACCAATAGCTATGTTGGATCTGACTTGGTTGACAACACTGTTATAATCCCAATAAGTTATAGTCTTATTCATGATTTTGCAATATTTGTCAATGGTGTTGTTGTCACTGACTACACTGCACTGGCAGCAGGTGCCGGACTTACTGCCATTGAATTTGACATAACCTACGGCAGTGGTGATAGAATTACATTAACTGCACTTGGCACGCCAATTAGTGATGTGGGATCAGGTTGGAGTACCCCTCTAACTCAAGTGTTTGTTAGTGACGGTAGTTTGACTTATACATTGGCTAATAGTACCGAAGGAACCAATCCTGCCAATGCCATAGTTAATAAAAACGGAAATCGTGCAAGACCTCCCGAAGATATCAGATATGTTGCCGACGGCAGCACAGTTGAATACTATCTGCCAACTCGCGGAGAATTCAGTCTAAACCTAGTGGCCGATAACGATGTATCGGCCTGGGTCAACAATCATGCACAAATACTAGGAGTTGATTTTTTTGTCAATCCACCCGACGATAGCACCAGTCGTGCAATTACATTTGCCACTGCTCCCGCTGAGGGATCTATTATATTAATTTCTGTGCGCACTCAG
>Ga0114958_10001491_pt1 | contig 18441 bp, 16 predicted proteins | sample C_130208_EF_Meta_FD_89577 | JGI IMG/M metagenome (GOLD analysis project Ga0114958, IMG submission 89577) | Freshwater microbial communities from Lake Croche, Canada to study carbon cycling - C_130208_EF_MetaG | ecosystem: Environmental > Aquatic > Freshwater > Lake | place: Lake Croche, Canada...
GCCATGCGTCGTGGCATGCCGTGGAGGCCAACGAGGTAGCCGGGAAAGGTGAAGACCTGGGTGCCGATGAACAAGAACCAGAATTGTGCCTTGCCCCAGCCCTCGTGGAGCATCTTGCCGGACATCTTCGGGAACCAGAAGTAGATCCCGGCGAAGGCACCCATCGTCAACGCCATGACCACCGAGTGGAAGTGGGCGACGACGAAGTAGGTGTCATGGGTGAAGAAGTCGAGCGGCGGCGAGGCCAGGTAGATGCCGGTGATGCCGCCGATGAGGAACGTCGCCACGAAACCGATGGCCATCAGCATGGCCGTCGAGAAGATGAGTTTGCCGCCCCACATGGTGCCTATCCAGTTGAACAGCTTGATGCCGGTTGGCACGGCGATCAGCAGGCTCATGATTGAGAAGAACGGCAGCAGCACCGCCCCGGTGGTGAACATGTGGTGGGCCCACACGCCGAGCGACAGCGCAGCGATGGTCAGGGTGGCGAAGACCATGCCCTTGTAGCCGAAGAGGGGCTTCTTGGAGAAGACCGGGATGATCTCGGTCACCATGCCGAAGAATGGCAGGGCGAGGATGTACACCTCAGGGTGGCCCCAGAACCAGAAGATGTGCTGCCACAGCAGCGGCACGCCACCACCTTGGACTTCGAAGATGTGGGTGCCGAAGTGGCGGTCGCAGTAGAGCATCACGAGCCCGGCGGTCAGGACCGGGAAGGCCAGAAGGATCAGGATGCCGGTGACCAGCATGTTCCACGTGAAGATCGGCATCCGGAACAGGGTCATGCCGGGAGCTCGAAGGTAGAAGATCGTCGCCACCAGGTTGACGCCCGAGAAGATGGCGGAGAACCCGGTCAGCATCAGGGCGCCGATCCAGAGGTCAGCCCCAGCACCAGGGGCATTGATGGCGCTGGTGAGCGGGGCGTAACCGACCCACCCGAAGGCCGCCGGCCCACCGGAGACGAAGAACCCAAGGAGCATCGTGATGGACCCACCGAGGTAGAGCCAGTAGGAGAGGGCGTTGAGACGAGGGAAGGCCATGTCGGGTGCACCAACCTGCAGCGGCACGAGATAGTTCGCCAAGCCGGCGAAGGCGAAGGGTCCGACGAACAGGTAGATCATCAGACTGCCGTGCATCGTGAAGAGCTGGTTGTACTGCTGGAGGGTGACCAGCGTGCTGGTCGGAGAGACCAGCTGTGCTCGGATCACTTCGGCGAAGGCGCCGCCGATCACCATCATGAGGATGCTGGTCACCGTGTAGTTGATGCCGATGACCTTGTGGTCGGTCGACGTCAGCCACTTGAGGATGCCGGAGGGACCGTGGTGGTCACCGTGGTCATCGTGCCCGTCACTGTGGTGAACGGGGGCCCCTTCGTCGGGCGTGCTGGTGATGGGTCGCTCGATGAGGTCAGTCATCTCAGTTTGCTCCCTGGCTCTGTGCGGGTCTGGTGGGGACGTGCGGGTTGATCTCTCCGGCGACGGCGCCGCTTTGGGCTGCGGCGTTCACAGCGGGGGTCGATGCGTCTTGCTTGGCGATCCAGTCGTTGTACTGGTCGCGAGGAAGGACCTTGACGTTGAAGTACATCAGCGAGTGATAGAGGCCGCAGAGCTGGGCGCACTGGCCCTTGTAGAGACCCGGCTTGGTGATGTTGAACGTGAAGACGTTGAGGAGGCCCGGCTGGGCGAAGCGTGAGAAGTTGAACTTCGGCACGTAGAAGCCGTGCACCACATCGGCCGAGCGCAGGTTGATGCGGACGTCCTCGTCGGCGGGCATGACCATGGTCGGCGTCTGCGTGGTCTGGCCGACGATGTAGGCGCGGTGTCCCGGGTAGGTGAATTTCCATCCCCACTGGAAGGCAGTGACGTTGACGGTGGCCTGTGGGGTGGGATTCGCCACCACCTCGTTCTCCACCACGACGGTGGCGGCGAAGAGGCCGATGACGACGATGATCGGGAGGATCGTGTAGAGGATCTCGAGCGGGACGTTGTACTGCGTCTGCTTCGGAAGGCTGGTGTCGTCCTTGCGGGCCCGGTATCGGAGCACCACGAAGATCATCAGGAGGGCCGTCCCACCACCAATGATCACGGCGGCCACGGAGAAGCCCTGCCACAACTTGTAGGAGTCGGTGCCGGTCTTGCTCACACCGCCGTAGGCGCCGAACGACGGCAGTTGGCAGCCAGCGAGGATCAGCGGAGTGCTGAGGGCGAGCAGGATAGCCCGGCGGCGTGAACGGCGCTGATGCGTCGTCGTCACGGAGTCCGGGGAGTCAGTGAGGGGAGTAGCGGAATCCACGAGATCTGACCTTAGCCACTCCGATGGCTTTGTCGGTAGTTCACCTCAAGGCCTCGTTCGGATGGTTGGTCGGGCGTGGCCGAGCGGTGTGGTCGATGGTGGTAGGGGCCGTCATGGAGAGCAGCGGTCACGAACCACAACGATCCTCTGACGGCATCTGTCGTGGTCGGCATCTCGGCCGTGTCGCACTCGCCAGCGGTTCGCCGATCGAGCGTGGCGACCAGCCATGTTCGATCGTCAGGTCAGCTCTTCGAGGAACTCTCGTCGGTGCCGGCCTTGCCCCCATCGGCCTCGGCGTCCGAAGCCTCGCTCCCGTTCTTGATGCCCTTCTCGAATTCGGTCTTGGCCGATCCGAGACTGCGAGCAAGCTTGGGGATGGCGGCGCCACCGAAGATGACGACTGCGATCACGATGACCACGATCAGCAGGTCTGGGCCGAAGATCTCTCCGAGCATGGTCATTCTCCTCAGGTCGGTGCGCCGGTCGACGCCTTGAGACTCACGTTAGACCCCAGCGCTCGTCGAGGTGTGATCAGCCGGCCAGCAAGACACCAGCGAGCAATGCGAGCAACGAGGCGGTCCCGGCGATCGACCCCCATGCAGCCATCGAACCCTTCGACGTGACGCGTCCGTGGAGCCAGGCCCCGAGGCCCGCGAGGATGACGAGGAGGAACTTGATCCCCATCACCATGTTCCACCCTGCGGTGGTGCGGCCATGAGGGTGGAGGGCAGCGAGGTTCCAGAACCCGGTCAGCACGAGGACGGCGAAGGCCGGCCAGCTGAGCTTGGCGAAGGCCCGCGCCAGCTTCTTTGGGGCCTCGTCACCGAGCTCCCGGGCCGTGCCTATGAGGCCGAGCATCACGAATTGGCCACCCACCCAGATGGCTGCTGCCAGCACGTGGAGGAAGAGTCGCAGGGCGTCGAGGCCCGGAGTCAGCGTGAGCTCGGCACCCGACATCAGATGCTTTGCCAGTTGGGCTGGCGCTTCTCGGCGAAGGCGATGGCCCCCTCCATGGCGTCTGGCGACGCACCGATCTCGGCGAAGGCGGCGTCGTTGATGGCCCAACTCTCATCCTCGGAGAGCTCGGCAGCCTCCTTCATGATGCGCTTCGACGTGCGCACCGCGCCCGGAGCGTTCTTGGCGATCGATGAAGCGAGGGCCATGGCGGCGTCCATCAGCTCGGCGGCGGGCACGACGCGGTTGATTAGGCCAATCGAGAGGGCCCTCTCTGCGTCAATGGGCTCAGCGGTGAGTGCCAGCTCGAGAGCGATGGCCATGGGGACCCGCTTGGGGAGCCGGATCAGGCCGCCTGCTCCAGCCACCAGGCCGCGAGCAGCTTCGGGGATGCCGAACTTGGCGTGGTCAGCCGCCACGACGAGGTCGCAGGAGATCATGATCTCGAAACCGCCGGCGAGGGCCGAGCCGTTGACGGCAGCGATGAGGGGCTTGGTGAACGTGCGCTTGGTGATGCCACCGAAGCCCTTGTCGGTGATGGGGAACTCGCCGGTGGCGAAGGCCTTGAGGTCCATGCCCGCCGAGAATGCCTTGTCCTCTGCGCCCGTGAGGATCACGACCCAGCAGTCCTTGTCGTCCTCGAGCTCGTCGAGGGCGGCGCTGAGCGCTTCGGCGGTGGCCCGGTTGATGGCATTGCGAGCCTCGGGTCGGTTGATGGTGAGCACCTCGATGTTGCCGGTGCGGCTGCGCAGGATCTCGTCTGCCATGGTGGTCTCCTCGTCGGTCGACGGGGCGACGTCGCCCCGGTGAGTGATGCGTGGAGGCTACCAAGTCCTCGCCGTCGAGGTCAGCGACGCGAGTCGCTGGCGATGGGAGACTGTCTGAGATGCCTGTCGCCCTGCCCCCTTCGCTGCGCACGTCGGTGCTCTTGGGTGGCCGAGGGGTGGCGGGAGGGGTCGACGGGAGCAGCGAGCCGGCTTCGACGTGGCGTGAGGCAATGCGGATCGGTCGCGTGCTGCCCTCCGGTTCGGGCGCTGGGTTTCGGGCCGACCCGGGACCAATCCTGGCGGCGGCGTCCGCCCTGCCGGTCGACGAGGTTCTTCTGCGCGTCGAATGGGCCCGGCTGGCCCCGTCCGAGGGGGTGCTCGACGAGGCCGAGGTGGCTTGGATGGCCGAGGTGCTCGGAACCCTGCACGCCGCTGGTCGGCGGACTGGGATCGTCCTGACCGACGGAGCAGTGCCCTCGTGGTTGGGTCCGGAGGCCTGGCTCATGCCCGCAACGCCGGATCGTCTCGCCACTCTCGCCCTCGCGCTCGTCGAGGCACTGCCCGGTCTGGTCGACGCGGTCGTGCCGGTTGAAGAACCGGGCACGTGGTGCCTGGCCGGATGGGTGGCGGGAGCCGCTCCGCCGCTGCGAGTGCTGGCGACACGCGATGCGCTGGCCGCACTCGACGCGATGATGGCCTCTCATCTGCTGGTGACCGACGCGTTGGCCGCAACGACTCCATCGATCGAGGTGGCATGGTTGGCGAGCGCTGGAGTGGCGCAGGTGGCAGAGCGGGTGATGCTCGGCCTGTCCGGAGGGCCGTCGGGGCTGTCTCGGGCGATCGCCGTCATGGCCGAGCGCGGACCCGGTCGTGCGGCCGAGCTGGTCGAGACCAGCGATGCCGCTCCAGCGATGCCGGTACTGCCCTTCGGGGCTGACGTGGCGAGACCTTCGGGCCCGGTGGCTGCCACCGCCTGGGCTGCAGCCCAGACCGGGGCTCCTCTGGCGACCACCGTCGCAGAAGCCCTTGGCACATCACCGGGAGGCCGCATCGGCCTGCGGCTGCAGCACTCCTGCGCCACGATCGACGGCCGAGGCCGGACGAGCCGGCTGCGGGGCCACCATCGTCTTGCCCAACTGCACGGTGCTCTCGGTGATCTCCGAGATCAGGACGAGAAGGTCGGACGGTTGATCCTCGGTGAGGTGACGGACCGCTGGCGCTGGGGATCATTTACCACCCGCGAGGGAATCTTCGGAGTGGATCGCACCCGAGGAGCGAAGGGCTACGAGCTGCTGACGACGGATTCGTCCGGCGTGGACGTCGCTGGCGGCCTCATCGAGCTTCTTGCGCCTCGGTCGGCCTAGTCGCCGGTCGAACCCTCCAGGCGATCCCGGGTGCTGGCCAGGTCCTCGCGCAGCGCCAGGTTCTCGTCGACCACCTCGTGCTCGAAGGTTCGCTCGAGCCGTCCCTCCTTGATCCGACCTCGGACAAAGAGTGCGGCAGCGATCAGGACGATGACGATGAGCAGGGTCATCGAGGCCCATCCGGCGTACTTCTCGGCGCGGTGGTACGCGTTGCCGAGGAAGTAACCGACGAGGGTGAAGGTGACGCCCCAGACCACACCACCGATGGCGTTGGCCACGAGGAAGGTTCGGTAGTGCATCCGGGACGCGCCAGCAAGACCGGGAATCACTGCGCGCAAGAACGCCGTGAATCGCCCGAGGAAGACGGCGATGCCGCCTCGTCGCCGAAGCAGCCCGAGCGCGTTATCGATGGCTCCCCGTCGTGACTCGAGGAGCTTGATCTCGAGGACCCGGTCACCGTAGGTGTGGCCGACCCAATACCCGACTGAATCGCCGGCGATGGCGCAGACCACAACGAGGCCACTCAGAGCCACGATGTTCACGTGGCCACCACTAGCCACCACGCCTCCGAGAATCACGGCCGTCTCTCCGGGAAATATGAAGCCGAAGAACACTGCCGCCTCGGCGAAGACTAGGGCCCCCACCACAACAAACACCAGCCATGGCGGCAGGTGGAGAATCCGATTGAGGATCTCGGCGATGAATGGCTTGGCCAGGATGATGGCGATGATCACGACCGGGACCACCACGGCGATGGTCGCCAGCTCGCCTCGCTTGAGCCCGAGGATGGTCGGCGAGGATGGCGTCATCGCCACATCCTTGCAGGTCATGTCGGACTGTCAATGGCGCTCATGTGACACCATTGAGGGATGACGAGATCCGCTGACGCCCCCTCTGCAACCCCCTCTCCCTCGCTGCTGTCGCCGCCGCCGAGAGCCTGGGCTCTCGCGGGATGGGCACTGCTCCCGCTGCGACTCTTCCTCGGCGTGACCTTCCTCTTCGCCGGGATGCAGAAGCTTGCCAACCCGAACTTCTTCGACCCCAACAGCCCGGCAAGCATCCAGGCCCAGCTGATCGCCTCGTCACGACTCAGCCCCATCCACCTCCTGACCGAACACCTTCTGCAGTTCGCCACGCCACTCGGCGTGGTGATCTCGCTTGGGGAGATCGCTATCGGGATCGGGGTCCTGCTCGGCCTCTGGACCCGCATCGCTGCCCTCGGCGGGATGGTGATGTCCTTCGCCCTCTTCTTGGCCGTGAGCTTCCACGCCTCGCCTTATTACACGGGTGCCGATCTGGTGTACTTCTTCGCATTCGTGCCACTGCTGATTGCCGGAGCCGGAGGAGCACCGTCGCTCGACGCCCGCATCGCTCGCCGCGCAGCGACAGAGAAGGGCGTCGGGGACCCCACGAATTACGTCATTCCGTTCGCCGCCGTGCAGGACAGCTGCGGCAACTTCAAGGCCGGCCGCTGCTCTGCCCTTGAGGGCTCGGACTGCGGGCCGGTGCGCTGCCCAGTCCTCGCCGGTGGTCGTCCCTCGGTGATCGAGCGTCGCGGAATCGACGAGGTCGATCGACGTGCCGTCGTGATCGGCTCGACCGCAGCGGCTGCGGCGGGCGTCGCCGGTCTGGTGATCGCCGGAGCTTCCGCAGGTCTCGGCCGAGCCATCGACGGAGCGCCGAAGGCCAAGAGCTCGACGAGCAATCTGAACGGGGGAGGGTCCTCGGGGGGCACCACGACCACCACGAGCGGTGGCTCCGGCACCCCATCGGGGACGGCAATCGGAGCCGCCTCGTCGGTTGAGGTGGGCGGTGCTGCCACCTTCACCGCTCCGAACGGCGATCCTGGAGTGGTGCTGCAGCCCAAGCCTGGAGAGTTCGTGGCCTATGACGCGCTCTGCCCGCATGCCGGCTGCACCGTGAGCTACTCGAAGGCAGCCGACCTGCTTGTGTGCCCGTGCCATGCGTCGGAGTTCAAAATCTCGAATGGCGACGTGATCGCTGGTCCGTCGCCGACGGGACTGACCAAGTGGAAGTGCGCCAAGGGTCCTGATGGCCAGCTCTACCTGACGGTCTGATCGATCAGGCTTCCCAGCCGGGAACACCCTCGAGTGAGCGCTGGCTCAGTCGACGAGGCGAAGGTGGCGGATCTCGGGAGCGATCTTCGAGGCGCGCTCCATCATGTCGCCGACGAAGTCCTTCCCGCTGGGCATGTGGCGCAGGATGTCTCGCTGGCCCGACGGGCGAGCGAGCATCCACGAGTGACCACCGGGGACCCACTGGATCTCCACGCCACTGACCTCGCTGAACTGCTCAGCCGTGGCGGCATTGGTGAGTCGATCGAAGCAGCCCCACTCGGCGAGCACGGGAATCTCCTCACGCACGACCGAGACCACCTGCGGGGTCTGGTCGACCTCCATCAGCATCGAGGCCACCGGAGCGGTGCGGGCCAGGGTCTTCATGTTGCGCCTCAGGTCCGGCAAAAGCGACTTGATGGTCGAGAGCATGCGGCCCACGAGGAGGTCGGGGATATCGAGTGCCACGGCGGCCACGAGATCGGCCAGGGGTCCGACATCGGGCGCTACTGAGGAGAAGACCAGCGGGATGATCCCGTGGCGCTCGTGCCAGGCTGGGGTAGAAACCCCGGCTCGGTAGATGACGCCGAGGACTCGTTCGGGGTGTCGGGCGGCGAACTCGATCGCCACGCCACCGCCCATGGAGTGACCCATGATGATGGCGTGCTCGACGCCGAGGTGATCGAGGAGCACCTCGACCCTATGGGCCAGCGACGCCATGGAGATTTGGCTCCATGAGAGCGGTTCGCTCCCACCGAATCCCGGCAGGCTGGGGTTGACGACACGCCAGCCGAGTGACTCGGCGAGGTGCTGGCTCTCGCGGTGGTACATGGCACCGCCTGCGAAGTAGCCGTGGATGTTGACGACCCAGACTTGGCCTGGCCCTTCGTCATTGTCGGAGATGGCGTAGTTGAGTGAGAGGCCATCGACGTCCATCGACCCGGGAATCATCGAGACATCTCGGGTCCCGCGCACGTGGCGTTTGACCTGGCGCACGGCGGTACCCACGGCGCTCTCGGCGCCGTGGCGAACTCCATCGATCGACTCTCGTGCGTACGCAGTGCTGAACGCGACCATCCCAACTCCCCCCAGAGATACCGGCCTGATCTCAACGTAGCCCCACCGACCGGCTCGCGACGTGCATCATCGCGGTACCCTCGGGCATGGCCGAGATTCCAGCTCCGCTGCGCCGCTCATGGCTCAAGGCCCAGCTGTTGTTCCGTGAGTACACGGCCCTCTCTCCGGCCACGATCAGAGCCGTGTCTGCCAACACCCTGCGCATGGCTCGCCTCGATCGGAGGGATCGGGCAGTGGAGGACCGACCAGCCACCGCGGTGTCGGCCGGGCGCTTCTTGTCGGGCGTGCCACTCGATCTCGACGGCGAGGTGAACGGGGCCACCATCGTCTTCGAGCGCTCGGTGCTCGAAGTGGTGGTCATCGCCCCTGATCTGATCCGCCTCTCGTGGGGCCCTGATGACGAGCCAGTTGGCTGGGCGATCAGTCCGACGCCCGACCTCCCCGCGCCTGGTCCGATCACGGTCGAGGTGGCCGACGGCGAGGTCACGGTGCGCACCGAGGCCGTCATGGTCCGGATCGAGGAGTCCGGAGTGTCGGTGCTCGATCTCTCAGGTGCTCTGCGCTACCACGAGCTACCGCCTCTTCGCCGAGGCGCCCGGCGCACCTATCGACGGCGCCTCCGGCCGGCCGAGTCGATCAGCGGCCTCGGAGAGCAGGCGGCGGGCCTCGACCTGCGGGGGATGACGCTGCGGCTGTGGAACCGAGATCCCGGCGGGGCGTGGGGTCCGGGGCAGAACCCGCTCTACGCCTCGATCCCCGTGATGGTGTCGCGGAGCGCCGCCGGCGCCACGCTGGCCTTCGTCGAGAACTCCTACGATGCCGAGCTCACGGTGGGATCGGCGCGCCACGATGCCCCGGTGGACGTCGAGATGCGCTTTGTTGGCGGAATGGTTCGGACCTGGGTGGCGGTGGGGAATCACGCCTCGGTGCTCGAGCGCTACACGGGCCTGACCGGCCGGCATCCGCTCCCGCCTCGCTGGGCGCTGGGCTACCACCAGTGCCGCTGGGGCTACCGCACCCAAGTCGAAGCGAGCGAGGTCCTCGCAGGCTTTGCGAACCGTGAGATCCCATTGTCGGTGCTGCATCTCGACATCGACTACATGGACAGCTATCGGGTCTTCTCGGTCAGCCCGGAGCGCTATCGCGACCTGCCCGCGCTGCGAGCGGAGGCGGGCGCCCAGGGGGCGCGACTCGTCACGATCGTCGATCCGGCGGTGGCGAGCCGGGCCAATGATCCGGTCTATGCCGAGGGAATGGCCGAAGGGCACTTCGTGGTCGAGGATGACGGACGGGTCCACGTCGGAACGGTGTGGCCGGGCTGGGCGGTGTTCCCCGATTTCACTCGGCCAGCCACGCGCCACTGGTGGTCGAGCCTCTACCCAAGACTGCTCGACCAGGGCATCGACGGGATCTGGCACGACATGAACGAGCCCACGTCGATCACCCTCACGGGCGATCGGACCATTCCCCGCTCGGCGCGCCATGACAACGAGGGTCGAGGCGGAGACCATCGCGAATCGCACAATGTCTATGGCCTGCTGATGAATCGCGCTGGCCACGAAGGACTCGACACCGCTCGGCCGGAGCGACGTCCCTTCATCGTCTCGCGCTCAGGATGGGCCGGGATGCAGCGCTATGCCTGGAACTGGACGGCGGATGTCACCTCGACTGCGGCGGGCTTGACGCAGCAGATCACCACCTTCCTCGGCCTCGGGCTGTCGGGGGTGGCCTTCACCGGCTCCGACATCGGCGGATTCAGCGGCATCCCGAAGCCCGAGCTCTATCTGCGCTGGCTCGAGCTCGGCATCGTCTCGCCGTTCGCTCGGACCCATTCGGTCCTCGGGGCTCCGGCCCGAGAGCCGTGGTGCTGGCCCTCACCATTCGCTGAGCAGGTGGCGGCGCTCATCGCCCTGCGCTACCGGATCCTTCCGTACCTCTACACCCTCGCTGGCGAGGTGGCCGCCTCTGGGGCTCCGATGCTGCGGCCGCTGTGGTGGGGTCAGCCTGATGTCGATGTTCCGGAGCGGGCGGAGGAGCCGCCAGCCATGCTGCTCGGCCCAGATCTGCTGTGCGTGATCAGCGGGTCCACCCGTGACGAGACCATCGCTCTCGAGCTGCCGCCGGGTGGTTGGTGGCGGTGGCGACCGCTGCCCGGGGTGGCAGGCGAACGTCCGAGCCCCGACGTCCGGCTCACGGGTGGTCGGCGGGCCGAAGTCGACTGCGTGCTGGGCCAGCCGGCCTGGCTGGCGCGTGCCGGCTCGATCCTTCCGCTTGACGACAGCTGGGCCCATGGGGAGCACCCGGTCGGGGGACTCCGGTCGGATCATGCGCCCGGCCGCCTGGCCTTCCACGTGTTTCCCGATGCCGACGGTCGGGCCAGCGGCACCTACCTCGATGATGCCGGCGATGGCTACGGGCCCCGCCGAGTCGACGGTCTCGAGCTGGCAGAGGGCGAGATGGCCTGGACGAGCGACGGTGAACATCCTCGACCCAGCGAGGTGAGCGTGGTCGTCCACGGCATCGTGCTCACCGGAGCGATGGTCGATGGCACGGCGGTTCCGGCCGGAGATCTCGAGGTGGCCGACGGCACCACGACACTGCGCGTCGGGGCCTTCCGAACGCTGGTGCTGGTCAGCTCGTGAGGGTCGTGGGGAGCAGGAGGTCGGCGGCGATCTCGAGCTCGCCGTAGACGCGATCCACATTCGACCAGCCATTGACCCACCCGGTCATGGCCGAGTACCAGACATGACCGATCATGCGGCTCCGCTCCTCGACGCCGGCGGGAGCAGGCTCTCCGATGGCCTTCGAAACGATGGACTCCATGATCGAGGAGATCTGCATCTGGCTCTCGACGGCGGCGGGCTCGGGCGACGAGAGGGCAGCAAAGACCGCCGTGCCCAGCTGGGGCTGACGAGCCAACACCCGGAGCGCTCGGCCGAGGACTTCGGTCACCCGCTCGGCCGGCGTGGCGCCAAAGGCGGGCTTGGTGGAGAGACGGACCTCGAGCTGCTCGACCCAGTAGACGGCGGCGGCGGCCAGGAGGTGGTCCTTCGAGGAGAAGTAGCGGTAGACGGTACCCATGGCCACGCCAGCCTGCGTCGCCACGTCACGCATCTGGACAGCTTCGTAGCCTCCCTCGAGGGCGAGGTCCATGGCGGCGTCGATGACTCGTTGACGTCGCGCCTCTTGGGCGGTGGTCAGCGGACGGTCGGTTCCGGTTGGCACCTCAGAGAGGATACCGGCACCGGTCCCCGGGGGCCGGGTCGAGTCCGGCGGTAGCCTCAGGAAGCGGACCCCACTGGTCCGAGGAGGCACAAGGGGCCATGACGCAGACCGGAGATGACGGCCAGGTGGCGACGACGACGGACGGCCGAACGCCGGGCCAGCGCGGCCAGGCCACCCGCCAACGCCTCCTCGACGCCACGGTCGAGCTCCTCGGCTCCACACCATGGCGCTCGGTCAAGGTCATCGATATTGCCCGCTCGGCCGGGACCAGTCCGGCCACCTTCTATCAGTACTTCGAGAACGTCGAACGGGTGATCACGGTCCTCGCCGAGGATGCCGTGGCTGACGCCTCGTCCGTAGCCGACCTCGTCGACGGCGACTGGTCGACCGAGCACAGCTGGGAGCAGGCCCTCGCCGTGGCCGAGGGGTTCTTGGGCTACTGGGAGAAGAACCGGGCGGTCTTCCGCGTTCTTGAGTTCGGGACCGATGACTCGGACACAGGTCTGAAGGGACTGCGAGTCCGGGCGCTGAACGCCATCACTGTGGCACTGGCCGGAGCAATCGCCACCTGTCAGCCTCCGACCGAGGGCCCTCGAGGTCTCTCCACCTCTTCGCCGGCGGGGTCCGACCCGATGGCGGTGGCCGGGACGCTCGTGGCCATGATGGCCAGTGTGGCGGCCCATCGATTCGGGTTTGAGTTCTGGGGGATCCGCACGGCCAACCTCCTCGACTCCCAAGCTCGGCTGATTCACTTTGCGGTGTCTGGAAGGGCGGGTCCCGACGGGTTGGTCGGTCGGGAGCCTGCCAGCCCCGCTGCACGGCCGCGCACCAGCCCGATCGCCGGAGCAGCCGTCGCCCAGCGCGGTTCGTCAGTCCGCTGAGAAGACCCGGTCTCGCCGGGGCTCACCGATAGCCTCAGAGGCGATGAGCCCCCACACCAAGGCCGCCCACGTCCGGCGACGACGCATCGGCGACCTCCCGGCAGCCGTCCCGACCGGTGCTGGCGCGTGGGATCGGCGCGCTGCCGGTGTGACGGTGACGATCCTCTACCTCTTCGCCAGCCTGCTCATCTGGACCCCGCTGCTCGTGGCCGGGATCGGGTCGGTGGTCCACACCGGTGGCGACACCTACTTGAACCTCAACCTGCTCGGCTGGGTGCCTCGTTCCATCAGCCATCTCAAGAACCCGTTCTTCGACCCCCTCCTCAACCACCCTGGCGGGCTGAACCTGCTGGTCAACACAAGCCAACCACTGCTCGGCATCCTGCTCTGGCCGGTGACCGCCCTCCTCGGACCGGCAGTGAGCCTCAATCTGCTGGTACTGGCCTCAATGCCGACGGCAGCCCTCGGGTCCTATGCGCTGATGCGCCAGTTCGTCGGCTGGCGGCCGGCGGCCTTCGCCGGCGGGGCGATCGTGGGCTTCGGACCCTATGAGTTCCAAAGCGCCGCCCACTTCCACCTCCAGCTGAGCGTGACATGCCTCATCCCGCTCCTCATGGTGGTCCTGGTCTGGGTGGCGCGCGCTCAGGTGACTCCGCTGCGGGGCGGCCTGATGCTCGGGGTCCTGATGGTCGCGCAGTTCCTTGTCTCGACTGAGCTGCTGGCCACCGCCATGCTGGTGGCAGGCGGTGCGGCACTGGTCACGCTGGTGGTGTCACCCTTGGCCCGAGCCCATCTCGGCGGAACGTGGCGTGCCGGTGGCATCGCCGCGTTGGCCTCCGGTGTGGTCTTGGTTTGGCCGATCTGGTTCCTGATGCGTGGACCCGGATCGATCCGGGGGCCGGTCCAGCTCGTGGCGCAGGCCTATCGCAGTGACCTGCTCGCCCTCATCCTTCCCCCACCGGGCCTGGCGCTGGCCCCCCGCTCGCTGAGCCATCTGACCAAGGGGTTCTCGACGCTCCCGGGCGAGAACGTCGCCTACCTCGGCCTTCCGCTGCTGCTCGGAGTGCTGGCGGTGGTGGCCTGGAGGTGGCGAGAGCGCACTGTCGTCATCGCCGGCATCATGGCCATGGTGACGTTCCTGCTCGGCCTCGGTGGAGCGCTGGCGGTGACTGGCAAGCCTGGAATCGGCCCTGATGGCGTCGCCACCGGAGGACTGTGGCTCCCCGAATCGCTCCTCGGGCGACTTCCGATGGTCAAGAACCTGATCCCCTCGCGCTTCGCCCTCTATACGGCGATCTTCGTGGCCATCGTGGCCGCCATCGGGGCCACTCGCCTGCGATCGGTGCTGCGACCCGGTCGGATCCGGACCGTGCTGCCGGTCCTTCTCCTCGCGGTCTGCATGGCACCGCTGGTCCCGCTCGATCCACTGCACAAGCCGTTCCACCGGCTCTCGACCATCCCGACCTACTTCTCGAGTATCGCCTTCCGGGCGCACCCGGCCGGCAGCGCCATGGTGATCTTCCCCTACCCCGCCGATCCTCAACCGGTGGCGATCCTCTGGCAGGCCCAGTCTGGCTACCGCTTCGCCATGCCATCGGGTCACGCCAAGATGCCCGAGGGTGCCGACCACCACGTGGCCTACAACCCAGAGATGGGCTACGCCACGAACTCGGCCACCGGCCAGTTCGGTGCCGCCCTCAACCGAGGCCGGGTCCCGGTGATGACCGGAGCCAACCGACGGGCGATCCGGGCCGAGCTCGTCGGCTGGAAGACGACCGCCCTGTCGGCCTCGCTCGATTGGATCAAGCGGCCCGAGCAGGCCGACGCCGAGCTGCGCTGGTTGCTCGGGCCGCCTACTGGCCACGTCGGGCGCACGCTCTACTGGGATGCACCGTTCCGCTCGAGCTCTCGTCGCTGAGCCAGCGCGTTGATGCTCGATCCCCGGAGGATCGAGAGGCTCAGGCAGCACCACCGGCGACATTGGCCGATGGGTCGTCGCCACCGGGGTCTACCGCCCCAGGATCAGTGTCGGGGCCATCGACGAGATTGGCGAGCGCCTCCATCTCCTGCGGGGTGGCGCGGACGAGGCCCTCGAGCCGACGCATGTTTGACTCGAGGGTGCCGATGTTGCCATCGATGAACAAGACATTGCCCTTGCCCATCTTGGCGGTGTCGAGGATCGCCTCGGTCCACAGGTTCAGAGCGAGCATCCCCGGGCTGATACCGGCGCGCTCGAGCTCTTCGGCGGAGGCGGCGAGGCCCTTGCTCAGCTCGGTGCGGAAGTCGGCGAGGCCCTGGCCTCGGAGTTTGGCCGCTGCCGCCTCGTTCTCGGCTCCGATTCGGATGAATGCACCGTTTGCCTCGGCCTCCTTCGTGCGCTTGATCAGCAGGGCCTTGCCCTCGAACTCGGCGGCCGTCTGTGAGTTGGTGGCCGCCACCACCCGTGACATCGAGGCCATGACTTCTGGATCGAAGGTGATGTCGTTGATGGCCAAGTCGAGCAGGGTGTAGCCGTACTCGCCGAGCTGCTGGTTGAGCGTTTCCTTGGCGTGGCTGGCGATCTCGGTGCGAAGACCGAGCACGTCGGCCTGCTTCTTGGTGGCCACGAACTCGCGGACCGAGGCTTCGACCGCAGAGGTCATGGCGATGTTGAAGGCGTCGTAGTTGATGAACTTGAAGGCCACCAGTTGGATGGTCTCGGGCTGGTGATCGGTCACGGCGAAGATGATCGTGGCGGTGAAGTGCACCGAGGCCTGGTCATTGGTGATCGCTGCGAACTGCAGCTGGCTGGTCTGGTTCTGCACCGGGACCTTCCAGTGCACCTTCTCGGCGAGCGGGATGACGAAGTTGAGTCCCGGGTTCAAGGTTCGGCGGTACTTGCCGAACAGGGTGACCACGCCCACGTGGGCCTGGTCGATGGTCTTGACCGATGCCCACACCACGCCGACGGCGAGGATCACGATGGCCACGATGATGATTGGTGCAATGCTCATGCGTACCCCTTCTTGTTCGAAGGCCGGCACTGTGCCGGCTCATCGCTTCGTGTTGTGACCGACAAGGTGCCTCGGAGGCGAGGAGCCCAGTTCGACCGACGTTGACAGCTCAGGTGGGCCGGACGCTCGACCTTGCAGGTCCTGCCCCCATGGTGCACCCCTCCTTCTGCAACCCTACGGTCACCAACCCGGTCTGTGCTGCGAGCTGGCGCAGAACCGCCAGGTCCACCTGCTCGGCAGATGGTTGGCGTGTCGACTCAGGACGCTCAGATCTCGGTGGCGGCTATTGCAAGCCCCACTCCACGACACGGGAGGGCTGTTGATCCCGGGGGTGTTCTGGCGGCGCTGCGTGTCGCCAGTGTGTGACCTCTGTGGCCTTCGCGGCGTCGCCGCAGCCGAGGTTGGTGAGCATGACGATGAGCGGTCTCAATGTCGGTCCCTGAGATCCCCCTCGTTCGGGAGGGCCTCACCTGACCGAAGGGCGCACTGGACCCGGAGGTGGACGCCGCTTCCTGGCGATCAGCGAAGGGCGATCGGAGTGAGTGCCGACCCCACGGCACCGGTGAAGCGAAGCGGTGAGGCGTCGAGCAGGAAGGTGTGCCGGCCGTCGGCGGCGGCGGCCCTGGCGAGGTCCTCGAGCATCCAGTTCTGCCCCTGGGTCATGCCCATCTCGACCAGGTGGAGAACGTGGACCGGGAGGAAGTCCTCCTCGTTCTCACAGGGGTAGGCCTCGAAGACCATGGTGTCGGTGGCCACCAGCGCGGTGTCGTGGTCGTAGAACCACCCAGCGGTGGCAATGGTCAGACCTGGTGATGGCCAGCTGTAGGCGAGGACATCACGAGCCGGATCGTCGACTGGTCGATCAGGGGCGAGGTGGCGCATGTGGCCGGTCCGGACGAGCACGGCGTCGCCGGCCTCGGGTCTGACCCCGGCATGGTCCACCGCTCGCTCGAGATCCTCCACACTGATCTGGTGACCAGCGGGGAGCAGGTCCTCGCCTCGAGCGGCTGCGAGATCAAGGAGCACACCGCGGGTCACGACGGCTCCGAGGTGGTGGATGCCGAGCCGCGCCGAGCCCAGCTCGTCGATCTCGTCGGCGGGGTAGCCGTTGTAGAGGTGGCCATCGACACTCACGTGGGCGAGACCGTCGAGGTGGGTGGCGGCCTGCATGGAGAGCTCGACGATGTCCTCGTTGAAACACGGGCCGTCCGGAGCCATGGCCTCAGGTGCGTTGATCCGCGTCATCGTCATCGACGGATTCGTCCGCCCCTTGATGAATCCCATCTGGATCCCCTCGGCAGCGGAGAGCGGGAGGCTCAAGGAGAAGGCTTCGGCGCTGACCACCGCAGCGACGGCACGCCGCCTCGCCGCCTCGTCGATGAGGTTGAGGGTCCCGAGGACATCATCGTCACCCCAACGTCCCCAGTTGCGGACTCGAGCGGCCATGGCGTCGAAGGCAGGAGAGGACATGGGACGGCTCCTCAGCGGTCGGTGGCAAAGCGGTCGGTGGCATAGGGAGCGGAGCGATCGGACGAACGTTCGTCGCCGATCCCGGCGACCACCGTGGCGAGGTCCTCGAGGAAGGGTTCGACGGCGGCGGCGCTTCCGGCGTGGACGGTGAGGTGGAGAGCATCGGGATCCGTCTGACGGTCGAGATACCAGCCTCCGACCTCGGCGAGCCGGTCGGCAACGGCGAACACATCGATTCCTCGGCCGTCATCGGCGGCGATCGCGAGCACGGTCATGTCAGGATCGCCAAGCACTCGGAGTCCATCGATGGTGCCCACTCCGTCGATGAGTCGCCGGGCGGCGACCCAGGTCTCCTCGGCGAGGCGGCGGTAGCCGGTGCGTCCGAGGTGTTGCATGGTGGCCCAAGCCGCGGCCACCGGCCCGGCCGGCCGGGTGCCGGCCATGACCGTCGAGGCATAGAAGCCGCCCATCCAGTCGGAGGTCACGAAGAGCTGGTGGCGAGCGAGGTCGGCGTCGTTGTACAGGATCACCGACACGCCCTTTGAGGCGTAGCCGTACTTGTGGAGATCGGCTGAGATCGAGGTCACGCCTGGCACGGTCAGGTCGAAGGGCACATTGACGTGTCCGGCCTCGACCAGCCACGGCAGGAGCAGACCTCCGAGACAGGCGTCGACGTGGAGCAGGAGGCCGTGATCGAGGGCGAGCTGACCGAGCTCGCCGATGGGGTCGATGACGCCATGGGGATAGGAGGGAGCGGAGCCGATGAGCATGATGGTGGAGACATCGATGGCCGCCGCCGCCTGATCGAGGTCGATGCGGAACCGTTCATCGACGTCGACCCGCACGAGCTCCACGTCGAAGAGCTCTGCGGCCTTGGTGAACGCAGCGTGGGCGCTTCGAGCGGCGACGATCCGGGGACGGTTGATGCCTCGGGCCCGGCCGGTATCACGGGCGACCTTGACCGCCTGCAGGAGGCTCTCGGTTCCTCCTGAAGTGAGGTAGCCGGTGGCTCCGGTCTCGTCGCCACCGAGCAGCGACGAGGTCCACCCCACCAGGTCATGGCTCAGCCGCCCGATGCTCGGGAAGGCCAGCACATTGAGGCCGTTCTCCGCCGAATACAGGCGCAGGGCTTCGCCGTGCAGGTCGTGGACCGCGTCACCGGCGGAGTAGACGAGGCTAAAGACCCTCCCACCGCGCCAGTCACGATCGTCAACCTTCGCCGCTGCGAGATCCTCGAGGACCTCGCTGGCATTCCGGCCCTCCTCGGGCAGTTCAGTGACGGCGAAGCGCATGGCGCAGGTCGATCAGGCGGACCAGATGATGGATTGGGTCTCGGTGTAGGC
>Ga0114958_10001492_pt1 | contig 18436 bp, 13 predicted proteins | sample C_130208_EF_Meta_FD_89577 | JGI IMG/M metagenome (GOLD analysis project Ga0114958, IMG submission 89577) | Freshwater microbial communities from Lake Croche, Canada to study carbon cycling - C_130208_EF_MetaG | ecosystem: Environmental > Aquatic > Freshwater > Lake | place: Lake Croche, Canada...
CTCCAGATAAGGCTCGCCCTTTGAATTTGAAAACGGCGCAGGTCTCTCGCAAAGCTCACAAATCCCTCGAGCCCGCTGCTTGGCATAGAGTGAAACATATGGGTTCCTCTCATGCTGGGTTGAGGTGACTTTATCCAACGGGCAGACCGGACTATGCGCAGTGAACAGGGTCTGCCGGTTGGACACATCCGCTCAGAGGGATTTTAAAAACGCAGGAGCGGGTTTTGTGCCCGTTGCTCCTTCAGGCTTCTAGTTTCAGCCCTATTCCAATAGAAAATTGCGCTACTACAGGCCACCCTTGGCGCTTCGCACTTTGCTTCTATCCCCACCCCCCGGGAGCGCTTCCTTGCGTCGGCGGTCACAGGGGATTGACGCGGGAGCTCTGCCGATCTATGAGCCATGTTCTTTGATCCTGCAGGCCTCAGCCTTGTCTTCGAATCTCCAGCGGAGCGGCCTGCCCCCTGTGGAGCCAAGCACAAGAGTGCAAGACTCATCTTCTTTCAACTCTTCCTTCAAAGGCCCGGTTCTGGAAGATGTGTAGCAATCTAATCCGGGACAGCTCAAAATTCGGCCTCCTGAACAGAGGCTTTGATTCTCCCGTGCCCCATGGTGGCGGCCGGCTACTTAGCTCTGCTTGGCGTCTCGGGTTTTCTCTATTTCCGCCCGGTGCGCCGCGGCCCGAGTCTGAATAGCCTCGCGCCGTGAATCAGTGAGCCGGGCGAGGTTTTTGAGCTGCATACCCATTCGCGGGTTCTCTGCCAGCAACGCCTCATGACGCATCAGGAAGTCCCAGTAGAGGGTTGTGAATGGACAGGCTTTTGCGCCGGTCGCCTCCGCCGGGTCGTAGCAGCAGCCCTTGCAATGGTTGCTCATGCGCTGGATGTATTTTCCGCTGGCGACATAAGGCTTGCTGGCCATAAGGCCCCCGTCGCCATACTGGCTCATCCCCAGGGTGTTCGGCAGCTCCACCCACTCCACCGCATCCACGTAGACGCTCAAATACCACTGATGCACCTGCTGCGGATTCACTCCGGAAAGGAGAGCATAGAGTCCTGTGACCATCAGTCTCTGAATGTGGTGGGCATAGCCGTGTTGAAGGGTTTGTTGGAGAGCGTCGCGCAGGCAGGCCATATCGGTTTGCCCTGTCCAGTAGAAGTCGGGCAGGGCGCCTCTGGCATCCAGGGCATTTCCCTCCAAATACCCGGGCATCTGGGTCCAGTAAATGCCCCGCACATATTCGCGCCAGCCCAGAATCTGACGTATGAAACCTTCGACAGCAGAGAGGGGCGCCTTTCCCTGCCGGTAAGCGGCTTCGGCCGCCTGAACCACCTCGCGCGGATTGAGCAGCTTTAGGTTCAGTGCGCAGGCCAGATGCGAATGATAAAGCCAAACTTCGCCCTCCCACAGGGCATCCTGATACTTGCCAAACTGCGGCAGACGTTCGCGAACGAAGGATTCAAGGGCCACCAGAGCTTGATCCCGCGTCACCGGCCACCCAAAAGTTTGGATGCCACCGGGGTGCTCGGCAAAGCGCGAGTTCACCAGCTCCATGACCTGGGTGGTGATGGCATCGGGAGCAAAGCGCGATGGCATCGGCACCGTGCCGGGACCTTTTGGGCCGAAGGATTCGCGGTTGTCGGCATCGAAGTTCCATTCGCCTCCTTCCGGTTGGGTGCCGTTCATCAGCACTCCGGTTTTGAGTCGGAGTTCGCGATACCAATATTCGAGCCGGATTTGTTTGCGGCCTTTGGCGTGGGCGGCGAAATCCCGCACGGTGGTGAAAAAATGGCGGTCATCGCGGATTTCCAGCGGCAGTTGCACCGCATTTGCCACGGCGCGCAGGCTTTGCAGAACCCGCCAGTCGCCGGGCGCAGTCATCACCAGCCCTGCCGGGTTGAAGAGCTTGAGAGCCCGCTGCAGTTCTCCCGCCAGTGTGCCTGTGTTGCCCTCGTCCTCCAGCCGGACATAATGGAGCGGGCACTGTGCTTTGCGGAGGTCTTCTGCAAAGTGTCGCATTGCGCTGAGGAAAACCGCAATCCGCTGCTTGGATGACCAGACATGGGTTGATTCCTCGGATACTTCGGCCATCCATACCCGATCCTGTGCTGGATCAAATCCATCAAACGCGGCGGCTGAGTTGTCAAGCTGGTCGCCCAAAACGAGGACCAGATTGCGGACCGGCGAGTGAACTGTCTTATGTGCGGTGGGCTTCATCAACAGGGCCTGTTTGTTTGCATCGACTTTGGGCGCAATGCTCTCGAGTCGCGAGCTTCAAGATTATGCGAAACCACTGCTTCAAAACCGCGCATGGTTTCGATGCTGGAGAGCAGTTTGCTCCCTGACCCTGGTCTCTTCAGAGAGGCCCGCCCAATGGCAGGCTGGAGGCATCGCTTGATAATCATAGATGCTGCAAAAAAGGCGACAAGCTTTCTTACAAAGGGGTTTTTCGATCCGACTTATCGTTTCCAAAAGTTACGCTGCAGAAATAGCCTTCCAATATTTATGAACCGAGGTTTCATCTTTGCTGTGATACTGGCGACAGGTGGCTTTGCCCTTGGCTACGGAATAGGTCAAAGGCATATCAGCCTTGGGCAACGGGTACGGCTGACGCGGATTTGCAGGTGGAAGCAGGTAAAAGTCTTGCACCGTTTTCCCAACGCCTGAATACTCAATGCACCTATGAATCAATTCAAACTCCCGCGCATTGTTTTTTCAATGCTTCTCGGCTTAGGACTGCTTGCACCACAACTGCAGGCGCAGGACGGCTGGCAGGAGTTGTTCAATGGAAAGAACCTGGAGGGGTGGGTGCAGCATACCGGGAAGGCTAAATATTCCGTTGCCGACGGCATTCTGACCGGTGAAACCGTCAGGGGAACCAACAACAGTTTTCTCTGCACCACCCGCAGCTTTGGCGACTTTGAGCTGGAACTGGACTATCAGTGTGATGCCCGGCTCAACTCCGGCGTGCAGATCCGCAGCGAGGTTTTCCCGGACAGCCGCACGCTTCATTTAAACGGCAAGACCATCACCGTCCGACCGGATCGCGTCCATGGCTATCAGTGTGAAATAGACATGGATACCGACCGGGGTCGGATGTGGACCGGAGGTATCTACGACGAGGGGCGGCGCGGATGGCTTTATCCGATTGATGGCGAAAAAGGATCCCAGGGACTGGCTTTCAGCGAGCAGGGCCGCAAGGTCAGCAGGCCTGGAGACTGGAATCATTTGCGGATTGTGGCCGCTGGATCCTCCGTCAAAACCTGGCTCAATGGCGAAAGCCGCGCAGAAATCACCGATAGCCTTACGCCCATGGGATTGATCGCCTTGCAGGTTCATCGCGTGGGCGATGATGCCGCCCGGACAGGGCTGAAGGTCCGGTTCCGCAATATCCGCATCAAACCATTGGAGAGTCAGGCCGCCGCACCGCAGAACACTCTCACGGCTGATGAAAAACGGGCTGGCTGGGAGTTGCTTTGGGACGGACGGACCACGGAGGGGTGGCGCAGCGCAAAGGCGGACACTTTCCCTGAAAAAGGGTGGAAGATTCACGACGGCATTCTGACCGTGCATGAGAATGGGGGTGAGGAGGCGGCTCGCGGCGGCGACATTGTTACGCTGAAGAAATATTCCCGCTTTGAACTTAAGGTGGACTTCAAGCTCACACCCGGCGCCAATAGCGGGATCAAGTATTTCGCCCATCCCCGCCTATCCTCCGTCACGACCACCGGCGCTAAAGCGACTGTTGGATCTGCCATCGGTTGTGAATTTCAAATCCTCGATGACCTCCGGCATCCTGACGCGAAACTGGGCCGCAACGGCAATCGCACTTTGGGCTCTCTCTACGACTTGCTTCCTGCGGCGACCACCAAGAAGCCCAACCCCATCGGCGAGTGGAATACCGCTCATATCATCGTGCGGGGCGACCGTGTGCAGCACTGGCTTAACGGTGAGAAAATTCTGGAATACGATCGCACATCGCCTGAATTCCAGGCTGCTTTTGCCCAGAGCAAATTCAAAAACATCCCTGAATTCCCGCACTGGACGGATGGCCACATCCTGCTGCAGGAACACGGAAACGAGGTTTCGTTCAGGAATATTAAAATCCGCGTGTTAAAGACCAACTAATTACCCGCATCCATTTATTTCATTGCCATGAAACCCCAAAATCGTCGTAGCTTTCTCAAAACCGTCACCCGCGGCAGCGCCGGTCTGGCGGTCTTGCCGAATCTGATGTCTGCGACCTCATTGTTTGGCGCCTCCACTCCCGGCAAACGCATCCAGGTGGCCCAAATCGGTTGCGGCCGCATGGGCCGGGGCGACATGTCGGATGTCATGGCTCACCCGCTGGGTCGACTTGTGGCAGTATGCGATCTCGATTCAAACCGGCTGACGGCGGGCAGGAAACTTGCCGTGGAACATTACCAGAAGCAGGGGGAGTCGGGTGTCGATGTGCAGACCTACCATGACTATCGCGAGGTGCTGGCGCGAAAGGATGTTGATGCCGTCGTCATCACCGTTCCCGACCACTGGCATGCGCTGCTGGCGGTGGAGGCGGCGTTGGCGGGAAAGCACATTTACGTGCAGAAGCCCGTTACCTATGACGTGGCTGGGGCTATCGCCCTGCGCACCGCAGTCGAAGCCAAAGGAATCATTCTTCAGACCGGCTCGCAGCAGCGCTCGGAAAATCCGTGGGGCAGTTTTCGCGCCGCCAGCGAAGCCGTGCGCAACGGTCGGATTGGAACGCTTCATACCATCAAAATCGGCGTCGGTCTGGACAATCCCAGCGGCCACCGCCCCGCACCCCAACCGGTGCCAGCCACCTTTGATTTCGAGCGCTGGCTGGGTCCCGCTCCCCAGCAGCCTTACATGGAGCTTCGCGTGCATCCCCAGGACAGCCTGAGCGGTCGTCCCGGATGGATCACCACCGAGGATTTCGGTCTTGGAATGATCACCAACTGGGGCGCACATCACATCGATATCGCCCAGTGGGCGATGGGGCAGGAGTTGGGTGGCCCCTCTGCCATTGAAGCCCGTGCGGGATTCATGAAGGACGATGCCTGGACTGTGCACCGCGATTATCACGTCGAGATGCAGTATCCCAACAACGTCCGTGTCATTCTCGACAACGAGTTTGAGACCGGCCTGCGCTTTGAAGGCAGCGAGGGATGGGTGTTTTGCACCCGCGGCTCAGCAAAAGTCACCGCCAGCGATCCCAATGCCCCGGCCGATGCCAATCGCGCCCTGCGCGCCAGCGACGAAAAGATTCTCTCGCCGCTAGGCGGCAATGCAACGCGCTGGATGCCGAGCAAACAGCATCATTTGAACTGGCTTGAAAGTATCGCTGCAAACCGCCAGCCCATCGCCCCCATCCAGCAATCGGCTCGCAGCCTGCAGGCCTGCTATGCCGCATGGCTTGGGATGAAACTCAAGCGCAAGCTGGTTTGGAATGCCGCGCTGGAGCGCTTCGATGGAGATGCTGCAGCCAATGCCCTGCTCGGCCGGAAAGCACGGAAGCCGGAATACGATGTTCAAGCCGTCCTGAAGCGGGCCGGTCTGGTGAAGGGCTGAGCCCTCCCCAGACCAGCAGGGAGCCCCGCAAAGGCCTTCTCGGCATGCGGTTAAAGTCGAAGCCGGGATTATTCCGGTAAGGCTTCTTGTCCGTCGTTACGAGGCGATTCGGGTGACTGCTTTCCGGAGGAACTCAGAGCGTTCGAAGCACCTTGGCCGCCGCGCTTACGGTGCTTTCGATATCCGACTGGCTATGGGCCGTTGAGATGAATCCGGCTTCAAACTGGGACGGGGCCAGATAGATTCCTTCGGCCAGCATTCCATGGAAGAACTTCTTGAACCGTTCACGGTCGCTCTTCATCGCGTCGGTCAGATGGTGCACGGGCTCGCTGGTGAAGTAGGCGCAGAACATGGAGCCGCAGCGGTTGAATTGCACCGGGATGCCGGCGCTCTTTGCGGCGTCGCGCATTCCCGATTCCAATTGCGCTCCGGTTTTCTCTAGGCGGTCATAGGCATTGTCCATTGGCTGCTTTCCGCCCCCGTCAAAAACTCCCAGTTCTTTCAGGGCTGCCAGGCCGGCCGCCAGCGCCAGCGGATTGCCATTGAGTGTTCCTGCATGATAAACCGGCCCCAGAGGCGCGAGCTGATCCATGATCTCTGCCCGTCCGCCAAACGCCCCCACCGGGAGACCTCCTCCGATCACCTTGCCAAAACAACTCAAGTCCGGCTTGATCCCAAAGCGTTGCTGTGCCCCGCCTGGTGCCAGTCGGAACCCCGTCATCACCTCGTCGAAAATCAGCAATGCCCCGTCCTCTTGGGTCATCCGGCTGAGAAATTCAAGATAACCCGGCTGCGGAAGATACAGCCCCGCATTGCCAGGCACAGGCTCGACAATGATACCTGCGATTTGACCGGGATTGGCGGCAAAGACGGCGCGCACGGCGTCGGCATCGTTGAAGGGCAGGACGATGGTGTGCTGCGTGAACGCCGGCGGAACCCCGGCGCTGTCGGGATACCCGAAGGTCAATGCACCGCTTCCCGCTTTCACCAGTAACGAATCCGCATGGCCGTGATAGCAACCGTCAAATTTGATGATCTTGTCGCGTCGGGTAAACCCCCGGGCCAGCCGGATGGCGCTCATGCAGGCCTCTGTTCCGGAACTGGTCAGCCGGACTTTCTCCACACTGGGCACAAGCGAGCAAATCAATTTGGCCATCGTCACCTCCAGCGGATTGGGGATGCCGAAGCTGGTGCCGTGATCGGCAGCGGCTTTGACCGCTGCGATGATTTTCGGATGGGCGTGGCCAAGAATGGCCGGCCCCCAGGTCAGGACATAGTCGATCAGTTCGTTGCCGTCCACGTCCCGGATCCGGCAGCCGGACGCGTGGTTGACGAAGAAGGGCTGTCCGCCAACGGCGCGGAAGGCGCGCACCGGCGAGTTGACGCCACCGGGAATGTATTTCAACGCTTCGGCAAAGAGGTGTTCGGACTGGACGCGAGTCATGCCGACCAACCTGCCAACCGCCGGGGGCTTCTGCGAGCAATTTTACAGCAGGGCACTGCGCTTAATGGCCCGACCATGTGCGGACACCCGGGATTGAAAGCACGACAAGATTCACATAGACCGCGGCCAGAGCGTCGTCGATCGTTACTCCCCATCCTCCAGGGAGCGACTGGCTCTGACGCACGGGTGTGGGCTTGGCGATATCAAAGAAGCGAAAGGCGGCGAACACACCCAAGGTTCCCATCAGCCGGGGTGTTGTGAAAAAGAATTCCGGTCCGGGCCAACCGCCGCCTTGCCAGAGATGAACCCCGATCCATCCAAGAAAACAAAGGGGAATGGCGGTGATTTCATCGAGGACGATCGAACCGGGATCCCTCTCTTTCAGGACCCGTTCACCCACGCCACATAACCAGACCGAGGCGGCCAGTCCGGCGAGCGTGCCCAGCGCAAACAAGGTGAAGCTGCCGGTCAGCAGGAGCAGTGCGAACCAGCCCAATCCGAGCAAAGATCCGAAGGTCCCCGGAGCGAAGGGGATGCGTCCGATTCCAAAGCCCTGTGAAATCCAGAGAAGGAGCTTGTTCACATGTCGTCCAGATAGAGGGCGCGGTTTCTCCAGAGATACAGCCAGCCCGAGCTGAAGGTGAGTGTCACTGCAACCCACTTGGCGCCTTCCATAAACCACCACACCCAGGGTTTGCCGAAAAGATTCCAGCCGAAAATCAATTGCCCCGCACTACCCCACTGATTCTGGCCGACAATGACCCAAACAAAAATCGCGATGATGGCGGTGATCTGGGAGATGGTTTTGTGTTTACCGAAGCGCTCGGCGGCGAGAACAACATGCTTGGAGGCGGCCAGCAGCCGAAGCCCGGTGATGGACAGCTCGCGGGCGACAATGATTACGACCATCCATGCCGGCATCCATTGGAGGCCGACGAAAGCGATGAAGGCCGAGCATACCATGATCTTGTCGGCCAGCGGGTCCATAAGAATGCCGAAGTTGGTGATGAGATTGCGACGGCGGGCAATGGTGCCGTCGAGGAAGTCAGTCACGCCGGCCAGACAGAACAGGACCAGTGCGATGGTGGCGTTCCAAGGAATCTGCGCAAACAGGACGAGCAGAAACGCCGCGGTGATGACGAAGCGCGAGGCGGTCAGCTTGTTGGGCAGGTTCATGGGAATATCATTGGCAAGTCGTAAGAAGGAAGGTGTCGAAAGCGCGGCAGAAGTAAATTCTATTCGGCGTGGACTCCTGAGCAGCCGAGGCGGCAAGGCTCAACCTGAAAAATTAGAGATTAGTCAGAACCGCCTCACGTCGGCTGCTATGAGTTTGGTTAAGCCAAATTTTAGGTTTGAGCCTCGTCACCTTGTCTGAAAAAACGGCCTGGAACCCGATCTCAACCGGTTGTTTCAGCTGCCGAGCCTTCAGCGACTATTATCACTGTAAAGCGATGGCAAGGCCAGCCGGCTCAGGTCGCCGGGGTGGCTCCTTGGGCATAGATTTTCTCAACCACCTGCAGCGCTGCCTTGGCCTCGCGCAATCCCGGGACCGGGGTTCGTTTGAGCCGGATGTCCTCAAAAAACTCAGCCATCTCCAACTTCCATGATTCATCCCCGCGCGGGAATTCCCAGATGGTCGTTTCCGGCGGCCCCATTTGCGGGAGCATCCTGTAGCAGGTCAGCTTTTCGATGCCATAGCTCCCGCCCAAGCCTTCCCAGTGCAGTTTTGCGTCGCGTCCGTAGATTTCGAGGCTGAACATGTTTTTCCACTCGCTGCAACTGACCTGCAGCCAGGCCGTGTGACCGGCAGCGTTGCGCAGGCTCAGGAATGCGTTGTCGTCCACGGGCATATCCCAAAAATAGGTCGTCGCATGGCCTTCCACCCTGGTGAACTCCCCCAGAAAAATCCCCGCCAGATCAATCAGATGCACCCCCTGATCGATCAACTCGCCACCGCCGGAAAGTTTAGGATCCGCGCGCCATTCCTTCTCGTATCCGAGTCGCCCCCCCTGTCCGTAGCGGCCGCGCAAAAACATCATCGGGCCCAGCACCCCGCCATGAAAGAGTTCCAATGCCTTCAAGCAGGCCGGGTGATAGCGGTGGTTATAACCGACGCGGACCAATGCGCCGGTCAACCGGGCCGCCGCCTCCAACTCTTCGAGTTCGGCAACACTTATGGCGGCCGGCTTCTCGACGAGAACGTGTTTGCCGTGTTTCACCGCCGCCAGGGCCACCGGTGCCAGCGCGGAATTGAGCGTGGCAATCATCACCACATCCACCTCGGAGGAAGCGACCGCCTCCTGAAAGGAACCTGTGACGCTGCAGCCGGGGCTTTGCGCGGCGATTTTCCGGGCGCGCTCGGGCTGGGTGTCGCAGGCGACAGTGACACTGCCTGGGGGCAGGAGGTTGAGCCGCTTTTGACCAATCAAACCGCATCCGACGAGGGCCACACGTGGGTTCATATTAATTCCATTTCTTGCCGCGATCTTCCGGAACGATGCGGCGCAGGCAGTAAATATCCGAGCTGGCCAGCTCCTCGCGGTGTTGCTGTAAATCCTTCCAGGGATCCCACTGGGCGCTGAGAAGCTTGCCGGTAATGCCGTCGCTTTCGCTGCTGGCGAGGTAAACCGCCAGTCCCGCGCCGAGTTCCAACGGCACGGCCCCCTTCTCCTTCCAACTCTTGTTCTTCTCGAAAAAGGCGGCGCCCACCTTATCCGGTCCGGCGGCCAGCACTTCATCCACCAGCCGTGTGGCCAAAGCACCAGGGGCAACCGCGTTCACATCCACCCTGAAGCCGCGCAATTCCTCGGCGAGCGTCTCCATCAAGCGAACCACGGCGGCCTTCGAGGCTGCGTAGGCGCTGATGTTGGGGAGGGGATTGGTTGCGCCGCCCCCGCTGAGAACCACAATCTTGCCGCGTCCGGCGCTCTTGAAATGCGGAATCAGCGCGCGGCAGGGCAACAGCACCCCGAACAGATTGATGTCCATGGCGCGGCGCCACTCGTCGAGCGCGACGCTTTCCGTCGGCCCCATCGGCCCGTAAACACCGGCATTGAGAACGAGCGCCTGGATCGAGCCCAACTCGCGCAGGGCGAAGGCGGCAAGCTCGTTCACCTGGACTTCATTGGCCACGTCGCAGGTCCGCGCCAGGATTTTACGGTCGGGAAATTGCGACGCCAGTCCGGAACGGGTGGCAAAGAGTTCCGCCTCGCTGCGGGCGCAAAGGACGACGTTGGCACCCTCCCGCAGAAAGTGGGTGGCAATGGCCTTGCCGAGCCCTTGGCTGCCGCCGGTGATCAGTGCGTTGAGATTTTCCAGCTTCATAGACACGGCTTTCCGGGATTGATCCCCGAAGATGAACCCTCTCTCATTTGGAAAAACGTTTGAAATCCCGATTGATTCATATCATGCGCGGCCGACGGACAGATGCTCGACGCCGGAGATTCCTTTTAATTCCCTTTCCAAAAAACGGTTCGCATCCACGAAAACCCGCCCGCGCAGAGTTGCCGCGAGGGCCGGCCAGTCGGCCTGCCGGAACTGGGGCCACTCGGTGCAGACTGCCACGGCCTCAACGCCCTGCACCGCCGCCGCCAAATCAGGACAGAGCGAGACGGCTTGCAATTCGGGCGGAAGTGTCCTGACTGCCGGATCGAAGGCGGTCACCTGCGCGCCGGCTTGCAGCAGCTTGACACAGAGTTCCACCGCGGCACTGCGCCGCAGCGTGTCCGTGTTCGTGGTGTATGTCAGCCCGAGCACGGCGATTTTCCGGCCCCGCAAACCACCCAGCCTCGCCTCCAAACGGCGGAAAACCCAGCCCCGATGCAGATCATTGCTCTGCTTGATGGCCGGGATGACAGAAATTGTCTCGCCCTTGACTCGGGCCAGTTGGGTGAGGGTGACCACGTCGCGGGCCAGCGTGCCGCCGGCAAATGGTCCGCCAGGCCCCAGATAAGCCTTGGACCCGATGCGCGCCTCCGTCTTGAGCCCGATCGCCACCTCCTTGGCATCGGCGCCGGTATGCTCGCAAAGCCGGGCCACTTCATTGATAAAGGTTATTGAAAGCGCCAGAAACGAGTTGAGCGCATGCTTCACCATCTCCGCCGACTCGGTGCGCATGAACACAATCTGCGGCGTGAAAGGGGAGAAGAGCTGCTCCAGCAGCGCCCGTTTGGCATCGGAGCGAAGGCCGACGACAATCCGCTCGGCCTTTTCAAAAGAGTCGAGGGCCTTGCCCAGCCGGAGGTTCTCCGGGGAACAGGCGAAATGAAACCCGGTAAACTCCGCCTCCAGCGCGGCGCATGTCCCCACCGGCAACTGGGCGGAGATGAGAACCAGTGCGCCGGCCGGGAGATGCGGCAGCGCCAGTCGTAGCTTGGCCGTCACGCTCCCCACATCGGATTCATCGGATTCATTGACCGGGGTGTCGCAGGTCAGCCACAGAACATCGGCCTGGGAGCAGGCGGCTTGCGGATCAGTCGTGAAAGAAAGTTTTCCCGACGCCAGTCCGGCTGCCAGGAGGTCGTTAAGTCCGGGTTCCAGCAGCGGGGCCCGTCCGGCCCCGAGGTTGCCGATCGTTCCCGGCTCGAAATCCAGACCGACGACGTTGAACCATCTGGCGCTGCACGCCGCGGTGACGCTGCCCAGATGCCAGAGACCAAGGACGCAAATGTTCATGGGAACGGTTAAAAAGCGGGTGGTGCAAAGCCGACGCGGCAGAAACTGTTTTTCGTCATTCGGATTTTTCCGGGCGTGATTCCGGCGGTCAGTGCCGGGTTTCGTAGACCCACTGGTTCTGCTGCAACCATTGCAGGGTGCGGCCTATCCCCTGTTCAATCGTGAGCGTCGGCTGCCATCCGGTGGCGCGAATCTTCGCGGTCTGCAGAAAGATGAACGGGTTGTCGCCCACCCACCCACGCTGACCGCCGGTGTATTCAAGCCGGGGCTGCAGACCCAGAGCCCCGCAGATGAATCCAATCGAGTTGTTCACTTGCACATATTCGTCGGCGCCAAGGTTGTAGATTTCCACGCCGTGCCGCGCCTTTTTGGCCGTGCCCTGATTCATCACATGCAGCATGGCGCTGAGACAATCCTGAACATAGAGGTAGCTCTTCCTCTGGGAACCGTCGCCCAGCACCTTCAACTGCCCGGGGTGTTCGAGGAGCTGACGGTAAAAATCAAAGACATGGCCGTGCGTGTAGCGCTCGCCCAGGATGGAGACGAAACGGAAAATGTAACCCTCAAACTTGAACCCTTCACAATAGGAGGAAATCATCCCCTCGCCGGAGATTTTGGAGGCGGCATAGAGCGAGGTCTGCACTGGAAACGGCGCATCCTCGGGCGTCGGGATTTTTTCCGCCTCGCCATAGACGCTGCCGGTGGAGCTGAAAGCGATGCGCCGGATGCCGTTGGCGCGCATGGCTTCAAGCACGTTGAAGGTGGCGATGGTGTTTTGCTGAAGATCCTTGGCCGGATGTTCCAACCCGAAGCGCACGTCGGCATTGGCGGCGAGGTGAAACACCGTGTCACACCCGGCCATGGCTTTAGTCAGCGCGGTTGAATCCAGATTGTCACCTTCCACAAGCTTGAAGCCGGGGTGCCTCAGGGCGCCTTCGAGAAAACGTCGCTGGCCGGTGGAAAAATTATCCCATCCGACAACCTGCTTGCCGTCGAGTAAAAGGCGGTCAACCAAAGTGCTGCCGATAAAGCCCGCCGCGCCGGTGACAAAAACAATATGCATTTCTTGGCCCATATATTATGCGGATGACACCGGCCTCACCAGACTTTTTGCAGGCTCGCAGGTTGATCCCGTCACGCGCCCCAAGGCCCCGGAAAATTGGAGCGCCGGCCCGCGGTGGTGAACCGCTCCGCTTCCCTGCCCCCGAGCCTGATTGAATGTTCCGGTTTGAATTCCGTCCGCATTCCCTGTTGAATCACCGCGGATAACTATTTGATGCCATGCAAGACCTGATTGCCAAAGCGGGCACGCTGCTCGAAGCGCTCCCCTACATCCAGAAATTCAGCGGCGCCACCTTCGTCGTGAAATACGGGGGATCGTTCATGGACTCCCCCGATCCCGCGCTGCGTCAGGGCGTGGCCCGGGACATCGTTTTCCTGGAAGCCGTGGAGATCAACCCGGTCGTCGTCCACGGCGGCGGCAAGGCCATCACCCGCGCCATGGAAAAGGCCGGGCTCAAAGCCGATTTCATCCAGGGTCAACGCGTCACCGACGAGGCCACAGCCCAAATTGTCGACGATGTCCTCTCCCGCGAGATCAACCCCGAGGTGGTCCGGACCATCAACGCCTTGGGAGGCCGGGCGGTGGGCTTTGCCGGTCCGGACATTTTCAAATGCCGCAAACTTTGGCTCGATGACAAGGAGCATCCCGGCCGCAAGCTGGACATCGGCTGCGTGGGCGAAGTGATCGAGGTCAATGTCGCCCCTCTCAAGGAATCCATCTGGTGCGGATTCACCCCGGTGATTAGTCCAACGGCGCGGGGCGAGGACGGGAAAATCTACAACTGCAATGCCGACGTCGCAGCGGCGATGGTTGCCATTGCCCTGAACGCGCGGCGGCTCGTCTTCATGTCCGACGTCCCGGGCCTGATGCGCGATCCAAAGGACCCCGCCACACTCATCACCCATTTGCGAGTCGATGAGGTTCCGGGGCTTAAAGCTGCCGGAATCGTGGACAAGGGGATGATCCCCAAAGTGGACAGCGCGGTGGCGGCGATCCGGGCCGGGGTGGAACAGGTGTCCTTCGTGGACGGCCGCGTGGCGCATTCTGTCATGCTGGAAATCTTCACCGACAAGGGCGTTGGAACAGAGGTGGTCCCGTGAAGACCGGTTTATATTTGTGTCCTCTGAATCCCTGTGCAGTCAAAACCATTGTTTTATGAGCGAACCCCTCACCAGCCCCGCCGCCGGCAGCCCGTTTGAAACCATTCGCGGACTGTTCCACCAGCACGTCGTCCCCAGTTACGGCCGGTTTGATCTGGCCTTCACCCATGGATCGGGCAGCCATGTTTTCGACGTCGCCGGCAATCGCTATCTGGACCTGGGTGGCGGCATCGCCGTCAACTCCCTCGGTCATGCCCATCCGGCCATCACCGAGGCGCTGATTGAGCAATCCCGCAAGCTGGTGCATGTCTCCAACCTCTACTACCACGAGCCCCAAGGCCGCTTGGCCCAGGCGCTGTCAAACCTGATCGCACCCGGAAAGGTTTTTTTCTGCAACAGTGGCGCCGAAGCAAACGAAGGCCTTTACAAACTGGCCCGCAAATACGGCCATGACCAAGGCCGGTTTGAAATACTCACCACGCTCAACTCCTTTCACGGCCGCACCCTCGCCGGCATCGCCGCCACCGGCCAGGACAAGGTGAAAAAGGGTTTTGAACCAATGACACCGGGCTTTCGGCATGTGCCCTTCAACAATCCGCAGGCAATGCGCGACGCCATTTCCCCCGCCACGGTCGCGGTGTTGATCGAGGGCATTCAAGGCGAGGGCGGGGTCACGCCAGCCACGGCGGAATATTTGCTGGGTCTGCGCCGGTTGTGCGATGAGAAACAACTGCTGCTGCTTATGGACTCCGTGCAGTGCGGCCACTTCCGGACGGGCCGGTTTCAAAGCTACCAACGAATCCTCGAAGGCGTCCCGGGCGGGGAAAACTTCCTGCCCGACGCCATTTCCATGGCCAAATCTCTCGGAGGCGGTTTCCCCATCGGCGCTTTCTGGGTGCGTTCACCCTACGCGGACCTGCTGGGTGCCGGCACCCACGGCACAACCTACGGCGGCACGCCGCTGGGTTGCGCCGTCGCCCTGAAAATCCTGGAAGTCGTCCGCAAGGAAAACCTCGCCGATAACGCCCGCCAGACCGGCGCATTTTTACAGCGCGGCATTGAGGCTCTGGCACAAAAATATCCCGCCATCATCCGCGGCGCCCGCGGACTGGGATTGATGCTGGGCATGGAACTGGCCGAGAATATACCCTCATTGCCCGGGGATTCTGCCAAGCCTGTTTCAATCCGCTTTGTGAACCGGCTCCATGAAGCCGGACTGCTCACCATCCCTGCCGGCACAAATATTGTCCGCCTCTTGCCGGCCCTGAACCTGCCACGGATCGACGCCGGCGAAGGATTAGACCTGATTGAATCCGTGGCCGCGAAATTGGCTGGATAATCGTCCCCCCACCTGCCAGTCTCAACATTTCCGCAAAATGAAAAGCTTGCTGAAACTCGAGACCCTGTCCCTGGCGGACATGGAAGGCATTCTGTCGGCGACAACCACGCTCAAGGAGCAGCGGGGTCGCCACGCCTCGCAGCCGCTGGCCGGGCAAACATGGGCCCTCCTCTTCTCCAAGCAATCCACCCGCACCCGGATCTCCTTCGAGGTCGGCATCCGGGAACTCGGCGGTCAGGTGATGTTTCTCAGCTCCAATGATATCCAACTAGGCCGTGGCGAGCCTATCAAGGACACCGCCCGGGTCATGGGCCGGATGCTTCACGGCGCGGTCATCCGCACCTTTGCCCAGCAGGATGTGGAGGAATTCGCCGCCTACTCCGGTCTCCCAACCATCAACGCTCTGACCGATGACGAGCATCCGTGCCAAATCCTGGCCGATATTTTCACGTTCCAGGAAAAACGCGGATCCATTCAAGGCAGAACCGTGGCGTTCATCGGTGACGGCGCTTGCAATGTGGCCAATTCCTGGATCTTTGCGGCGGCCAAGTTCGGATTCGAACTGCGCATCGCCTCCCCCCCCCCTTTTCAACCCCCGCAAGAAATCCTCCGCCGCGCCGGCGGCCGCATCTCCGTGACATCCGACATTCAAGACGCCGCCCAAGGAGCCGACCTGCTCTATACGGATGTGTGGATTTCGATGGGCAAGGAAGCCGAAGCCAAAGATCGGATCGATACCCTGACGGGCTACCAGATCAACAAAGGACTGGTTGATCTGGCACGACCCGACGCGCTGGTAATGCACTGCCTGCCGGCCTACCGCGGCAAGGAAATTGACGAGCCGACTCTGGAAGCCCATGCCGGAACAATATTCGAGGAGGCAGAAAACAGGCTCCATGTCCAGAAAGCCATCCTCAACTGGTCGGTTTCCTGAGATTCCCCTTTAAAATCTGAGCCGGAATAAACCTAATCTCCGCAGTTGAAGTGGTGTTCAAGGAATGGATGGGTGGATAAAAATCGGGGGCGACGAGCCCTTTTACACAGCTGGTTTCGGTTCACTTGGCGGGTAAAGGGAAGTATAAAATTTTAAGTGAACCTCTTATCCCATTCTATTTCAGCCTTTTCTTGGCTCACAAAAAGCCGGCTCCCGCTTAAAACCCGTGGAGCGCGGCCTTCAGGCCGCTTCAATGCGGCCCCCCCCCCTGCGCCTCATGAATATCAAGAACCATTCGGACGGTGAAGCGGCCTGAACGCCGCACACCTGCGACCCGGCTTCACGACCGTGCGATTGCAAGGTTGGAACCGGGAACGGCGCATCATCATCGTTCGCACGCTCAAGCCGGCCAATCCCGGCCCGCAGGATCTGTTTTGGGAAACGCCCCGGGATGAAACCGCGGTGTATGTGACAGACCTGGATAGGGGCGAGGCGACGCGCGAACAGGTGGCACTGCTCCACGCGCAGTGGGCGGTTTGCGCCACAGCAAAATCATTCATTCCCCCTTCATGGGCTTCATGGTAAACCTTCCACCCCATGCCAAATCGACCATGGAGACAGAAAAGGGCTTCCAATTTCTCCGCCTCATACAACTCCTCATGGTTACTTCAGTTTTATCTCAAGGGTGCTTTCGGGTGATCGGAGATCCGCCGTTGCTCCCAAGTGCGGTTTTTAGGTTGAAAATCGGAGCCGGAATAAACTGCGAACCGTGCCCGCAGAGATGGCGGAAATGGATTACCCCCGACCGAAGCGCTTCATCCATGGGGTTAATGACTGCCTTTTTAAGAGCCTTTTTTTACCGGTTGCAACTCCCAGTCCGGATTCAGTTTGCGAACGCTAGGCAGACCCGACTGGACGCGGGTAATCGCAAACGCGCAACCTCCTCTCATCGTCGGACCGGTTACACGGGAGCCTGTTCCTTCGCTTGAGCCCGATGAAGCGAGGACCGGAATAATTCAGCAAACACAACCACATTGTCAGGGTTGAATATTTCAAAATGCTGGCCCGGAATCCGTTGGAAGGCCGCTCCTCCGCGGGCCAGATGTTTCCAATATGTTTTCCAGCCGGGAGCGTATTGGTCACTAACAAAAACATCGACGCTTCCTGGATAGGGCTGAAGCTGGTAGGCTGAGGCCACCACGTGATAGTAATCGATAAAACCAGCCGGAACTTCAGGCCCTCGCAGTTTTTTCTCCGGCGCAGCCGCCACTGCAGGAGGATTTGACCAGTTGCGGGTGATCAGAATTAAAAGCGAGCGCCAGCGCCGGCGGAAGTAATCAAAACGCTCCGCCACGGGCAGTCTGAACCATCTTCGCAGATGAAACCAGCAGCGGCGGGGAAGATAAAAAGCCATCTGCAGTCCGTAGAAAAAAACCGGAACCTGGCCTGCGGGTCCACTGTCCAAGAGGCCCAGAAACAAAACACGCCGGCCTTGACGCTGAAGTTGCCGCGCCATCTCATAAGCCACCAACCCTCCCATTGAATAGCCGGCCAGATAATAAGCACCCTCCGGTTGCAATTGAAGAATTTCCCCAACGTAGTGGGCCGCCATTTCTTCAACCGTCCTGTGGCGAGCGGATTTATCGTCCAACCCGACTGCTTGGATACCGTAACAGGGCTGGTCCGCCGGCAAATGTTTGATCAAGTCCAAATAGCGATACACTTCACCGCGGACACCATGAACGAAAAACAAGGGCGGTTTTGAACCCAGCGGTTGGAGAGCAACCAGCGAACTCCAGGGCGGCTTCCAGTCCTTCTCCCCCAGCCGCCGCGCCAGCGCTTCAATAGTGGGCGACTGGAACAAAGCCGCTATGGGCAAGTTGCATCCGAATACCTTCTCAACTTGCCCGGTCAACCGCACCGCCGTCAGCGAGTGGCCGCCCAGATGAAAAAAATTGTCCCGCACGCCCACCTTCTCGCGGCCCAGCACCACCTTCCATATCTCCACCAAGTCCCGTTCGATTTGGCTGCGTGGCGCCTTATAACCCGTATCCGAAGCGAGTTCCACCGCATCGGTTTTTTCCAGGGCCTTGCGGTCCACCTTGCCATTGGGCGTGAGCGGCAGCGCAGGCACCGAAAAAAACCGCGCAGGCACCATGTAGTCCGGCAGCTTAGCCCCGAGCCATTGCCGCAGCGTTTCCGCAGCCAGCCCGCCGGGCTCCCGGACCACCACGAAGGCGGACAGGGACTTGTCCCCGCCACCTTGATCCCGGGCCAGCACAGTGCAGGCGGAGACGCCAGGATGCCCGCCCAA
>Ga0114958_10001493_pt1 | contig 18428 bp, 17 predicted proteins | sample C_130208_EF_Meta_FD_89577 | JGI IMG/M metagenome (GOLD analysis project Ga0114958, IMG submission 89577) | Freshwater microbial communities from Lake Croche, Canada to study carbon cycling - C_130208_EF_MetaG | ecosystem: Environmental > Aquatic > Freshwater > Lake | place: Lake Croche, Canada...
ACCAGCGACACTACCTACACTATTTCCACTTGCGTCATATCTTCCAAAAGTTGCAGCAGTAAAGGGTGACCCGCTTATACCAGTGGGAACTCCAGTCAATGTAATGCTACTAGAAGTTCTAGCAGTAGAAGTGAGACTTCCTGATGAGGGAGTTCCTGGGACTGCTGCAGCAAGCGTGGTGACGGCTAAGTCTGGAGAAGACCATTGTCCTGTACCATTTGTATTTCCTAAGCTCCATCTGAAATAATAGACAGTAGAGCTAGTAAGCGAATCGAATGTTATTACATAGTTTCCACTACCATCAGGTGAATTAACAGTATTAGCCTTACTTATGGCATTTCCACTTGCGTCATATATTCCAAAATTTGCAGCAGTAAAGGGTGACCCACTTACACCAGTCGGAACTCCAGTCAATGTAATGCTACTAGAAGTTCTACTGGTAGAAGTGAGGCTTCCAGATGAGGGAGTTCCTGGAGGAGGAGCTGCGGTTGTCACTTCAATTATGGAAGATGCAGAGCCTGCGCCTACTCCATTAGATAAATACCATGAAAGTTTATAGAGTGTAGATGAAGATAACGATGTAAAATTATATTTATACATCCCACTTGTTGCATCAGGTGTCTGATTGGGACTTGTTAATAAGAGTGTTCCAGATGAATCATATAACTTAAAATTTGCGGAGGTAGGCGAATTAGTAATGCCAGTAGGGTCTCCATTCGCTCCTATGCTATTATATGTTGTATCTCCAGTAAGTGAACCATTTGCAGGTGTCGATGGGACTGCTGCAGCAAGCGTGGTGACGGCTAAGGCTGGAGAAGACGCTGGTCCTGCACCACTTCCATTTGTTAAAGACCATCTGAAATAATAGACAGTAGAGCTAGTAAGCGAATTGAATGTTGCTACATAGTTTCCACTAGCATCTGCTACACCAGCGACACTACCTACACTATTTCCACTTGCGTCATATCTTCCAAAAGTTGCAGCAGTAAAGGGTGACCCGCTTATACCAGTGGGAACTCCAGTCAATGTAATGCTACTAGAAGTTCTACTGGTAGAAGTGAGGCTTCCAGATGAGGGAGTTCCTGGGACTCCTGAGGGTGGGGCATTCGTGGTTACTGCTAAGCTTGGAGATGAAAAATTCCCAGTAGCAGTTGCATTTATTAAAGCCCAACGAAAATAATAGGTAGTAGAGGCAGAAAGTGAACTAAATGTTGCTACATAGTTTCCACTACCATCTGATGCACCAGCGACACTACCTACACTATTTCCACTTGCATCATACCTTCTAAAAGTTGCACCAGTAAAGGGTATCCCACTTACAGTAGTAGAATTGCCAGTTAAGGTAATTGTAGTAGAAGTTTTGCTGGTAAGAGTTAGAGTTACAGATGAGGGCGGCTGGGGTCGAGGTGTTAATGTAGTAATAGAATGCGGTAAAGATTCCAAGCCGGGTCCACCTAGATGGGTTAAATACCATCCAACCTTATATGTTGTCGATGGATCTAATGGCGATCCACCACCAGAAGTAAATGAAGAATAATAATTTCCGCTGGCATCACCCACCACATCTATATCAGTATTCAGAGGAAACAATGTATTATCATATAGATAAAATGATGCAGTTACTGTTCCATAACCAATAATATTAGATACATTGTTGATATTTCCTATAATGCTAATTGAATTATCTGTGCTGCTAAGAGTAAGGCTTCCATAAGGAGGTTTTCCTGGAGGAGGTATATCACTAGTTCTAATAGCAAGGCCTGGACTTTGATTGCCATCTCCGTATTTATTTCCTACATAAAACGTAATATCGTAGTCAGTTGATGCTTGCAGGGAAACAAATTTATATGACCAATTTCCACTGGAATCAATAGATAGTTCTGAAGATTCATCAATAGCACTGCCATAATAATATAGTACAATAACTGCAAATACCCTTGCATAATTTGCATCAATATTTGATATACCGCTGGAGCTTGCTACAACCGTAATACTATTGTATGTTTTGGTAGCAGTAAGATTTCCATCGGGGGGTGTTGATGGAACAGGCGCGGCTGCAGTATCAAATCCAAGATTTTCAGATTTTTGTCCCTTACCAGCCGCATTAGTTAACAACCATCTAATATCATAAGCTGTATCAGAAGTAAGTGGCGTGCCACTTGCATCAACACTCGTAAAAGTATAATAATAATTTCCACTGGCGTCAAGAGCTCCATTGCCCTGTGCGAGAATAACCGAACCATTTGCAGGATATAAATAAAATGTTGCAGATGTAAACGGGCTGCCAGTTATACCGCTTGGATTTCCCCTGGCAGTTATAGACTTATAAGTGGTTGTAGTATTACCGAGACTGTAATTATCAGGCTTTGATGGGACGAGTGGAGGTGTGCTAAGAAAGATAAACACCGCACCAGCTGATCCAGCACCACCAGCATTATCTACATCACCACCACCACCACCACCACCAAATCCAGCAGCACCACCACCACCATATATACCACCACCAGCATAACTATCTCCACCAAGGGTTGATAAATTAGCACCAGAAGGGCTAATTTGATTTGAAGAACTATCAAAGCCACCACCACCACTACCAGGATTACTTCCACCATCAGCCCCTGGGTAATTTCCGCCACCTCCACCGCCACCTCCACTCAAATTAAAAAACATAGTAGTTCCGCCAATATTAAAACTAAAAGTAATTCCATTAGCACCACCAGATGGTGGAGTACCTGCAATTGACCCGTCGCCTCCGTTATAACCCTTGGTGGAGTTTAAACCATCGCTATTTGCGACACCGCCTAGACCGCGGGAATAAATTGTATTCGCTCCTGAAGTTACACCAGAACCATTACTTCCGCTAGTTCCACCAATAATATTTAGAAGATATGTTCCACTTGAATCCCTAATTGTAGTAGCTTCAGTAGCGGCACCTACAGTAATATTATACTTTTTTCCTACTACAGGATTTAAAGAATATATATCACGCCCACCAACATAATTACCACCTGATCCGCCGCCGCCGCTAACTTCACCATCTAGACCACCACCACCATTACCACCACCACCAACCGCCCAAACATAAGCTTCACCAGAATTAATACTTTTAGAAAACATAAGTGAGCCAGTATTAAATGGAAATAGAATCCCTGGATTGCCGCTAGCATCTGTCGAAACTAGCGCACCATTATATCCTGCAACCATTGCGCCATTTGTCATTGTTGTCACAAGTATACTAGCATCAGCTGATATTCCAATTTCATTTGTCGCACTAATTACAATCTCATAATTTTTATCACGTGTTAGCCCAGTTATAGTTTGAGGATTAGTTGCAGAATTGATTGTCACTGTTGCTCCTCCACTTGCAGTTGCTACTATACTTGTAGTAAGAGCGCCAGTTCCTCCAGACCATGATACAATTACATTTGAAGAACTATCTAGGGCAACTTGAATGTTAGTAATGGCACTGGGTGTGGCAAGCCAGATCAGGACTACACCATCAGAACCATTACCACCATATGTGCTCATTCCGCCAAATGTACCGCCTCCACCACCTCCACCATTTCCATATAGTCCTCCAGGAGAACCAGCTACGCCACCAATACCACCAGAACCTCCGTGAATACCTGCAATGCTGGAAAAATCGGTTGTTTCGCGTGGTGTTTGACTCGTTCCATCAAAATACCCACCATTGCCACCATTTGCACCAAACCAAGTGGCATTAGAAGGAAAATAAGGATTTCCACTAGAATCAATTAGAGTTAGAATACTGACACCCTCTCGTGTTAAATCAGACATATTATTAACTTTTCCATTGATATTATTGCCTACTGGGGGTTCCGCTGGATATGTAAATCTACTTGTAGTTGCATATGCAGTTAAAGTATTAGTATACGTTAGTGCGTAAATGCTACTACCACCTGGATATGTAAATCCACCACCGCCAGTATAAGATATAAAATAATCGCTAGTGCCACCGCCTGTACCAGGACCGTATATATACGTTGCACCACCTACTTTGACTTGATCAGATACCCCAGTATTAATACCACCTTTACCAATTACGATATTAAAATCAGACAGTGGTGCAGCATTACCCGATGGATCAAAAAAAGCATTCAAATCATACCCTTCTAGAAATCCACCACCACCACCACCCTTGGCAATATCACTCGATGTTCCGGTTGGACCAGCTGCACCACCGCCAACGGACCATAGGTACGCCGTTCCACTTGCAGGAACCGCAGTTACTGACATTTTATAATTATTGCTGGCATCGGTAGAATCAAAAATGTATAATGTTCCATTATTTCCCTTATACTCAATATTAGGCACACCGGTTACACCGGTAATAGTTACAGCAGGCATCTATTCCTAATGATTATAAAAAATATTACGCTATACGCATGGCATTCGCGAATATGCCGTAATGGTTCTTATGCTCTTGGATCTCTGCCTTTATGATCCTCATATACATTCCATAAATTCTACAATACTCATACTGGGTATTATAGAATTTACTATAAAAATTAACGCCTTACTCAATCAGAACTAGCCCAGAGCGCTCTGTCATATTTTTTATGCTAGCGGTTTCTACTAGCAGACCACTAGCATAGATGCCGTAGTTGCACACAGGGTCCGTATTCTCTAGGGCGAGATGCCAGATTTCGTGGTCTCCAGGTGCAATGTAAGGCTCGGCTTTCTCGTCAATGAATGCCATAAGTCTAGCCTTACCTGTCGTCGCATAGAGTCTATCCATTAACTGGAGATGCCTGGCTTCTTGTTTAGGACTCAGTTTGTCTACGAGAATTGAGTGGCATCCTGTTATTATCAGATCCTCTGTGAGACCAGGATACTTCGCAGGGGTCAGCTTGAACAGACGATTTGGCCCTCTATCAGCATTATCGGGATTCTTAAAATTCGTTTTTCCGATGGTATGCACCTTGATATAAGAGCCCTTGAGGGTCTTCACGAGGTCACCCTTCTTGATTTCCTCAATGGGTATGTATTCCTCACGGAGTCCCTGGTTCAGACAGAGAATCTTCGAGCCGCGGGCGAAGCAAGGAGGGTTGCCAGATGGCGCTATCGTATTAGTAGTTGTAAAAACCTCAAGATCACTTACTGTTCCTAAGCCTCCTGCATTTCTTAAAGCCCATCCAATATTATATGTTGTTAAAGGTGATAAACCACTAAAGGTTGCTCCGAAAGTTCCAGAGCCAGACCCAGAAGAATCCGTATATGATATAGGATTACTACTGGAATCAACAATGGGATTTGAACTGGAATCGTATAAATAGAAGGTTGCAGAAAAGATTGACGTTTGTGCCGTTGTTCCTGAAACATTAATGGAAGAAGAAGTAACAGAGCCAGTAACGTTTGCAGGCTTGGTAGGTAGTGGATACTTGACCCAGATTAAAACTGCGCCGCTATTTCCAGCCTTGCTAGTAGAGCCATCAAAGTGGCCACCACCACCGCCACCATAGCCTGTAGCGGAAGTTCCAGCAACACTTGGTGTAGAGCCTGTTCCGCTAACACCAAATGCTCCACTGAGAACACCAGCTGGCCAACTTCCTGAGACTGAAAATGGAAAAGCACCAGCGCCGGCACCGGCACCGCCGGCACCGCCGCCGCCGGTGCCGTCACTGCTACTGCCTGCATCGCCGCCCGCGGCACCCATGCTGAGGCCGCCGTCGCCACCTACACCTGGATTATGATCAGTCGTATCCGTTGCACCACCACCACCACCACCCTTTCCTGAAGTTAAAGCGGCAAATGCACTATTTCCATTACTACCATTACCACTAGTTGCATTTCCTCCACCATTACCACCTGCAGCAGCTATATACAGATCCAATGGAACGCTACTTGATACTATCGTGTTTAAACCAGTAACGCTAATGCTATATGTTGAATTTATAGTAAGGCTACTAATATCAAATAATACTACACCACCGCCACCACCACCACCACCACCAATAGGATTACTAGAAGTATCTGTATAACCTTGGCTACCATCACCACCTTTACCAATTACATATCCAACTGCTGAACCACCTACGGGAAGACTCGCGTCAGTTGAAAAACTTGCTGAGCTACTAGTAGAATTATATATATAGAGTTCACCTACAGAGCCACTATAAGTAACATTCGCCACAGTAAACGTCGGATTATTCGCAGTCACTTTATCAACTGTAGGCATCTATTATGTTTCAGATAAACTTTAATAAAAAATCCGCCGTGCTTTTCTCTATTTAAAATCTGACCCGTAGTTCTAAATTCGAAATAAGTCATCTGCCTTATTCAGCTCCCTCGGAATCCATCGGATACCTAAATACTCCATTGTCCTAGCCTCTTTCAAGATTGTAGCATAGTAATCGGCCAAATAGGATTTCGCAGGAGCTCTTTTATTAATTAAATGTTTCATTACAGGCAAGCAATCATTTTCTAATTCCACCGACCCTTGATCTTTTTTTAAGGCGAACTGAATTCCATTCAGAACAGAGGCCCACTCGGATTCGGTTGCATTCCAGTGATCGAAATAAGTATTTATCAGACTGTATTCTTCTTTTGATACAGTCATAAGTAAAACAGCGGTTCGGGAGAGTTCGACTTGTTGAGTCGAGAAAGAACCATCCGTCTGTACTAAGGCAACCATAGGTGGTCTTAGTATAGATCGTGATATAGGAGTGAAGGTTGTAGGATTTCGTAGGAAGCTGGCTAAAACGGGCCTCATCTATTTATACCTCTAGAACGCTTTGATTGCGTAGAGCGCTTTGATTGCGTAGAGCGCTTTGATTGCGTAGAGCGCTTTGATTGCGTAGAGCGCTTAGAAAGCGTTGTACGCTTGCAAGTTTTGCGGCCGCCTTTTTTTACTAGAGGTACAGGTGAAGCTACAGGCTTAGGCGTAGCTAAAGGCATAGGCATAGCTAAAGGCTTAGGCGTAGCTAAAGGCGTAGCTAAAGGCTTAGGCGTAGCCATGGCCATTGCCACAGGCATAGGCGAAGCCATAGCTACAGGCGTAGCTACAGGCGTAGCCATAGCTAAAGGCATTTCATCCACTAATTTACTCTCCTGTGGCCATGCAGGCTCGGCACCGTAATCAACAAAGGATATTTTAACACCTGACTTATGCAAGCTGAAATATGCGGTTCTCTTATCATATCCAGGGTTCTTCATTCCAGGTAAACGGAAACCACCAGCAAAGAACATTCCCAAATATTCAGCATGAGCAAACCCCGCAGCGTAACTTGAGCCTGCTACTGAAATATAATCGGGAATGTGATTGCTTGTCGCCTTGCTATATATTGCTTTTTGTTCCCCAAGGCCACCCGATTGCTCTCCTGCAGAAGCACTCTCCATTGCCGGATCCTTATTAGCTGGAGGCTCAATGCCAGTCAATCCTTTTACAATTGCAGCAAGCTCTGCAGAATTCTTCCAATCACCTAATTCCATTTTCTCAGGGAAAGGCCATGTCATTGCATCACGGTATCTCGTATTTGTTGGAACTCCGTAGAATTTACGAATATTGTCCATTGAATACGGGCGACCACCAGATTCAGGCTGAAAGTCCGTGGCCAGAGGTCTGAACCCAGGGTGTGCAAATCCAACTGGAATTGTGGGTATAACATCATTTGGACCCATGAAGCCTCCAACTAGCATCTGTGTAGCAGCAGATCGTGATGAGATTTTCTGGCTTACTACTCTATCAAGTGTTACAAGCCCTGATTCTAGATGTCTATTGAATGTATTGCGTGCCGTGTCGGAGAATAGGGTTGGAGCACCGTAGGATAATATATGGATACTTTTCACCTTATTCATTACTGGAATTGTGCCAGATACCTTGCCTTCCGCAAGTATAAATGCAAAAAGAGTGCAATATGCACCTCCAAGTGAGTGGCCGCATAGAAATAGACGAGTGCCTGTAACATGCTCATTTAATGCCTTCACTATAGCGGTCCATGCTTTGACAATGGGCTTGACAAATGCACCAGTTACTAGATTACGCCCATCGTTTATTGCTACCTTAACACCGATGGATTTCACTAGACCGCCAATGTCGGAAGCCGTAAATTGAGATAGTAAGTCGTGCTTGAAATTCTTCATTGTGCTAGAACCCTTGAATGCAATTAGAGTATCAGTTGGCTGGAGGATTGAATAGGGGCTTGCTTTTACTTTAGACGCATTGAGAATAAGGCATGTCATATCACCAGGTGTTGAGATATAGGTTGCATATTTGCTATCACCTGGCTTAGCTATAGTAAGTGAATAAGACTCTGCAGGCCTTCCACCCTCAGACCCAGGGGCATTGCTAGGTATCTTACGCGCAGAAGCAAATTGCTTGTCGTATGCTGTAATTACTTTATTCACTACGTCATTCGACATTCCTAGGGATTTCTCAATTACATTCCACATTATCCCAGTGTCGCAATAAACAAGACGAGATAGTTGGGCTCCAATATATAAAATGTGTTCATAACGCTTGAATTTCTCTGCACCGACCTTTGCAGAATCAGCAGATATCTGGTTAGGAAGACCGAATGCAATTGGTCGTAAGGTACAATCCATTCTTGTAGGCTTTGCCGCACTAGGCGTTGCTACACTAGGCTTTGCCGTAGTAGGCGTTGCCATACTAGGCGTTGCTACACTAGGCTTTGCCATAGTAAGTTTAGCCAGACTCGAAAAGAACGGCATCTAATAAAGTATGATAAAATTGAACTAAGCGTTCCTTGTTACAATCATACACCAACATGTCCGTAGTCTTCAATAAGACCTTCACGACCACTATCTTCAATTATGCCTTCAGTAACCTTCCGCAGGATACTCTTAAGAGTATTTTCAAGGATGGTCGTATTTTCTCGCATTTTATGGAGCGTCTGTTAGCCCAGGATTATGGTCTAACACATGTTACTGGTTGTAAGGGGCATGACCTTGTTGACCCTGCTGACCCTGCAATCAAGTATGAGCAGAAGACTTTTACGGAAAATGGATGTAAATTCATGCCGTCAAATATGATTGGCCAGGGGAGGCATTTTGATAAGGCCGTCTTTGATGAGAAGTCCCGTGGCTTGAATTATATCATTGTGAGTAATGTGAATTTTCCTGAAATCAAGGTTCGTTTTCTTAAGGGCGCAGATTTGGCTGCATTGTATCCCACGGGAGAAATCAAAATGAAGGACCACGATAAATTCTTTCGTGATTAGGGATCTCTTCGCTGAATTGTTTAAAAATTGACCGGTGTAAAATAGCGAAGTGTAGTATGTTTGAATGTGATAAGTGCTTGAAGGTATTCAAGCAAAAGTCACGTTATGATTTTCACTTGGCGCGGAAAAATCCGTGTAAGCGAGATACTGCATTAGACGAACTAATTGCACGGAAAGTTAAAGAGGCTCTGGCGAAGCATGGGATTATTCCTGCGCCTTTAGTGGCTGAGCCTTTACCGACAGCTGCACCTGTAGTGGCTGAGCCTGTAGTGGCTGAGCCTTTACCGACAGCGGAGCCTGTAGTGGCTGCACCTGTAGTGGCTGAGCCTGTAGTGGCTGAGCCTGTAGTGACCCAGCCTGTAGTGACCCAGCCTAAACCTTCACCAGTAATGGTGGCAAGAAGAGTTCTTAAGAAAACTGTTAAATCTACCTTAGCTCCTCAAGTGCAGCTAGCTCATCTAGCTCTGCCTACCTTAGCCGCTGTGCCCTTGGCCGCTGTGCCCTTGGCCGCTGTGCCCTTGGCCGCTGTGCCCTTAGCCGCTGTGCCCCTACTCACCAATATAACAAAGCCCTTCTTGAAGTGGGTCGGGGGCAAAACCCAGATTATAGATAAGGTTCTAGCCCTCTTCCCCAAGGAAATCCAGTCTTACCATGAGCCCTTCCTAGGTGGCGGTAGTGTTCTTCTAGCCCTCTTGTCCCAGATTAAATCTAAGAAGATTCAGGTAAATGGCACAATCTATGCAAGTGACCTCAACTCAAATCTCGTAGGTCTCTATAAAAATATTCAATCTAAGCCCGAGGACTTCCTGAAAGAAGTCAAGACTCTCCTGGAAACCTACGAAAAAATAACAGGCACTCTAGTGAATCGCAGGGCTACTAATCTGGAAGAAGCGACCACGTCCCAGGAATCCTACTACTACTGGATTCGCTCTAGGTTTAATGCCCTAAATAAGGAGGATAGGGCAACTCCTCTAGGCTCCGCCATGTTTATCTTTATGAACAAGACTTGTTTCAAGGGGGTCTATAGAGAGGGCCCAAATGGGTTCAATGTACCCTTTGGTCATTACAAGAATCCTGGGGTTCTAGAAGAAGAGCATGTTCGCCAGATTTCCGCACTCATTAAGGATGTAGTCTTTACTTGCCAACCTTTCTCCTTATCCTTACAAAAAGTTCAACCTGGCGATTTCGTTTATCTAGACCCGCCCTATGCCCCTGAGAATGAAAAATCATTTGTCGGTTACACTGCAAGCGGCTTTAGCCTCAAGGAGCACCAGGACCTTTTCAAGGATACGAGAGTCCTTTGCACAAATGGCGCCAAGATGCTAATGAGTAATGCAGATGTGAAGCTAGTAAAGGATGCCTTCCCTGCGCCAACATACCAGACACAGATTGTATCTTGTAGGCGAGCGATTAATTCAAAGAACCCTGCGGCAAAAACGAATGAGGTTCTAATTAGTGGTTAGTGGCTGTGTTTCAGAAACGAATATATTTCACGACGAATTCTTTTTTCAGATAGAATGCGCGACTGGTAGACCCATGGCCTGCACCCTTTGTTCTGTTCTGCAAGAAGGCACCATCTCTTGAACTAAGCTCTCCAGTCTGAAGGAACTTATTTCTGATTAAGTCATAATCAGCTTTCAACTCATTGAAGAGAGGTCTGAATGTATCTAGGGATAGATTAATTAGAGTAGGTTCAAGATAAGTTACATTGTCCCCTACTCTCTCATAGGGAACATAGAGTGTATGGGATAACTTTTTCAGAACCCTGGAATTCTCAAAATTCTCTGACTTCAATAGCTCTTTATTAATCATTGTCACTGCGATGGTTTCTTTTACGAGGAGTTTACCAGATTTATCCCTTTTTACTGGAAATACTTTTAATTCACCGTCTTCGCAGTCTAGGCATGCAGAGGTCTGAGGAATTCCGGTTAACTTTTCTAAGAGAACTCCTACTTCTCCTTTATTTCTGGTTATAGGGCGATTCATGGTTGTCCCGACGATTTTCTTAATACTTTCTTGCAGGTCAGCTATCTTAATTCTGACGCACTCTTCTTTCGCAGTCTTTCTAGTCAATGTGTTAGAGACATTTAGGGACCCTAGGGTATTTGATACGCCACTAACCTTTCTAGTAGAATTGTTTTCCATACTATCTATTATAGTATGATAAAATCATTTTTTATGCTGTTTGCCAATGAAAAAATTGAAATCCATGCGATTCACTTGAAAGGCAACTAAATGAACATCTTTATTCTTAGCGTAAATCCCAAAGAGGCGGCTCAGGCACATGGGGATAAACATGTTGTCAAGATGATTCTGGAATCGTGTCAAATGCTCTATTCTGCTCATTGGACTGCAGTCCATCCTGAGCTTCTCAAGGAGAGAGCGTCAATTAGGTTGGCAAAGATTCAGAAGGCCCTACCTGTCCCTGCGCACATGCTAACGGCCCCTACGCGCAAATCCTCGACGGAATCCGGTTATCGTCCTGTTCATCTGCACCACCCATGCACAATCTGGGTTCGTGAGTCCACCGGTAATTATTTATGGCTTGCTGAGCTAGCCCTAGCTCTTGCGGATGAATATGAATTTCGTTGGCCTGGTAAGGTGCACTCGTGCAAGGCTCATGCACAATGGCTAAAGGCAAATTTGCCGAAAATTCCAGAGGGTCATAGAAATGGGTTTGCAGTGGCTATGGATCCTATGTATCGTGTTCCAAATGAGCCGCTCATTTCATATATTAATTTCTACAAGGGCTCAAAAAAAGATAGAAATCTAACTGTATATACTCGCCGCAGTCCTCCTTTATTTCTGCAGTAATTACTAGATGTATGCATTAGTCTATGCCATAGTAATGGCATCACTCGATGTGATAATAATGACACTTCTAAAACTCAAAAGCACATCTGTCTTAACAAGTCCGTATATTTTGCCTTTAACCATGGCTATATATTCTCTTGAACCACTCTTATTTTTTAAGGCTTTGTCGGTAAAAGGGATGGCAATTCTAAATATTCTATGGGATTCAATAAGCTCTATTCTAATTGCCCTAATAGGTGCTTTTATCTTTGGTGAAAAAATCAGCCTAATAAATTGGCTAGGTATTTTTCTTTGTACGGCTGGGATTATTTTAGTGGAGATTTAGCTAAACTCAGGAACAAACTCTTCATATCCACAATTGGATGAATCCAGAGAAATTATATCGCGTGCCCATGTGCCGCAGAGCTCCTTATGATGTCCGAAGTAATCACCGCCTCCTGAGCCATTACCCTCAGAAGTCAGGAGAGGAAGAGGATGCAGGCCTGTCAGCTTATTCGGCCCTAGCTTACACTTGTCAATGAAGAGTTTCTTTGTGTGATTAAGAATGAAATTGCAATCAGTCTTCTTATTTGAGAATACGGCCTTATCCTCCATCTCGAGGGCCATTGAATACAGATTTGCATTCTCCTCGGGGTCGGCGTAATCACCGGCCCAGACGAGTCTTGATTTGTAGAACATACCCTTAGGGCTCAGCATGTATTCAATTGAATTCATAAAGTGTGTATCCATATATGAATGCTCTGTGAGCTTTGAACCCTGGCTGTAGCTATCAGGGTGAACTGCAGCGCGAATGTATTTACCATCTTCAGCAAGAAAGATGCAGATATAATATTGACCCATTTGTGGATTGACGCTTTGGCACACGTGATTCAATTTTTATCACATATTAGCTGAATCTAAAGATACTATTTAAGTTCATATAGGAATGGTGAAACTGAAGATACCAAGGGCTGTGAGAGAACAATTGTGGATTCGTGATATGGGCCAGGCATTTCAAGGGAAATGTATGACTGCATGGTGTAAGAATACAGTGAGCGTTTTTGATTTCCATTGTGGTCACAATATACCAGAATCAAAGGGCGGTAAGACAGATCTTGATAATTTAGTAGTGATATGTTCGAGATGTAATCTGAGTATGGGCAACCAATTTACATTTACAGAATGGTCTCAAAAATATTATATTCAGGTAAAAGCTGGCTTTATGAAAAAGTGGTTCGGATGTTTTATGAAAAAATAATATATCAAGCCCTTAATTTATATAAGAATCTGAATAAATCTCTTTCACTATTAGTTATGTCTTCTCTTCTGACCTCAGTAAGTCAAATTGATACATCGGTAAAATACCTGAAGGCTCTAGGAACAACCACTGTCTACACGCCTACTAGCAGCACATCAGTTACTGCCCTTATGACCACTGCCGCATTTACGGCAGCTACGACTAGCTCAACCTATCCTACTGGAACTCTATTCCGTGATATGGGTAAGACTACTGTAACCTATGGAACAAATAGTCAAGAAGTAGGAAAATATGTATTTGTGCAACCCCAGTTAGGAGGAACTACCCAAGGTGTTCCGCCGAATTATTCAACTCAGAAATTCTATGTCCAAGTCTGGGCTGCTGCAACTGCGTCTACGGCTGTTACCGTTGCTCGTGTAGGATAAATATAGAGATGATGTAGATAATGAGACGCAACTATTCTCAAATAAAGCCGCGTCATACTAATTTTATAACTGTTATTGATACCACGTGGCTCTATCCAGAAGTTAATGTAGCTGCAGCTCTAGCTAAAACCGCATTTAAACATACTTACGATGGTGATTTTATAACATGTCCCGATATTGCAAGTATAGCAGGTATATACAATGATATTTTTGATAGTTCAGCAGTTTCCCAGCCAGTTGGTAACACTGGCTATAGCTTAGGTGTAGGAACTCTTCTTGAGAATTTAGGTAAAGAATTAAGATTTAGATTAACTAATGGCCAGGTAATTATTGTCTGGCGACTTGTAAAACAACTTACACCTCAAAAACCAGCAAGTGTAATTCCATCAGCTGGTAATTCTCCAAATGGGACAATCGGATTTATAACAACTTATTTATCATACGGGACAGCAGCTCTTTCTCCATATCCTCTAGGATTTGATGATATAAATGTTGTTACGACTGGTTAACTTTTTCTAAAAAGTGGCATCCAAGCACATACACAGAGTATCAGCCAAGTCATCTTTCTTGTGTTGCCCCTGCCACCACACAAGCCACTTGTGCTGCTCAGAGCCAAAGGGAAACTTCCCCAGGTAAAGTTTCGCTCTATCTTCTCCTCCTGCCTTTCTGTCCTTATATCCCGCATCTCCCACTTCAGCCCCCTTAACTTTCTTGCCTGCATGGACGAAATGGAATTTTACTGCGTTAAGACCATTACCCTCTTGAGCAGCTGTGATATAGCGCTCCCTGAGAGACGCGAAAATCAAAAGTTGAACTGTCTTCATAACAGGATTCTTTAAAACAGGCTGGTGCTCAATATAGACATCTTTGATATCCTTCAAATGCTGCCAATCCCTAGTAATCCATCCGCGAATGGCATCATGGAGATTTGAAGTATTATCTGCAAAGGATGCAGTTGACTTTGCCTTTACGAGAGGCATTGTTGCAATGGCTTCGGCACGAGCTAGTAAGACCGGCCTCTGTCCCTTAAAATCCATGCCCTTGGCTTTTAAGAATGCCTGGAGTTGTGTGATTGTCGGCTGTTTCTTAATTGGTAGACCGGTGGCCTCATCAAAGATTTGCATATCTTTCTTCATATGGCGACCGCATACGAGACCCTCAGGAGCCTTTGCCTTAGGAGGCTTTGGGCACAGATGGCATAGAGGCTTTGCAGTATCATTCAGATCTGTTAAGTTAACGAGGGCCCAGTGTTTTATATGAGGCAACTTGGAGCCAGAAAGGTCGACTTGAACAGTTGCAGAGCAATATGCTAGATGTTTAATTCCGATATCTAATGCTAACATATAGATGCTATCGCATCTATGACTTTAGGTAATAGATGCTATCGCATCTATAATAGATGCTATGGCATCTATAATATCAGATATAAAAATTATATTAATTTTTATAATTGATTAGCCACTAGCCCTTATCCACTAGCTCCATATCCAGCAGCTCTAGGATTCGCTGATTCCATTCCCAGAGGCTTGAATTTGCGTCCATGAGGAGTATTGCGTCCACCCTCAAACTTATCTGTTAGAAAAATACGACTCGCTGGCGCAGAAGTATTTGGTGTAGCAAACGTTCCGAAAAGCTCAGGCACACTCTCGTTTCTTTCTAGCCCAACGGAATCCTTAATACCACTGCGTCTGAATGTGCACTCAAACTCATCACATGACTGGATTTGCTTGGGCGCCACTGTTGTCTTGGCGCCCTGGAAATATGCACCAGCACGCTCGGCCTGCCTGTGTCTAGACACCTGAACAAATCCATCAGCATGGTGCTGTAGCCAGGCTCTGAAAGAATTACCATACTGAGAAGGAACCACGTTGTATTCACACTTAGACTTATAGTCAGTTATCAGACGACCATCTTCCATAATAGATGCATATCCAGGGTAACGAATATCTTCAACTGGTCCTGTTCTCTTGTCAGGGACATCCATGCGCTTCTGGGCTCCCTCCATCATGTTGGAGTTGGCTTGTGGCCGAAAGTCAGGGTATGTTGGTTTTACAAATCTCTGGGAATCCATCTACTGAGGATTATATTATGAATCAAGCGGGGCTCCGCCAGATAGCTCAGGCCCATCCATGCTGGAAAGAAGGGTGCCCTGTATTGTCTTTGAGTCTTGGCTAGAGCCAGGACCGTCATTTAACTTAATCATATCAATGAGGGCCTTACGACGAGTTCCAGCAGCCACCGTCAGATTCTTCTCCTTCGCAAGGGCCTGCAGTTCCTTAAGTGACATGGATTCAAGGTCCGGAGAAAGCTTTGTTACGTTAATTGCATTATTGGCAGTGAGAGGAACTCCAGCGAGCTCATCTATCTGAAGAGACTTGAAGGGGACGGCAGTGGCCTGCTCCATCGCCTTCTTATATTCGTCCTCGGTGACCTCCTCAACTTCCTCCTCCTTGAGCGGGAATGGGCCGGAAATGGCATTTAGATACTCAGGAGTGGGCTCGAATTCATTGATTCCTGGACCCTTGGATGTAGGACCTGAAATGTAGGGTGCGGCATCCATCATTATCTTTATATCGGTTAAGACGCCCTCAAAGAGGCCCATCTTTCTCTCCGTCATGGAGAGACGGTTGTATAGATAGAATATTACAGCGCCGAATACAAGTGTAAGCACAATACCGATCATAAGTGCATCGTTCATTCTATGTCTGAGGGTCAAGATTTAGGGCGATTCTTCCCGCGCGGCGGTATAGGCGACCGCAACGCCAATTAATACACGGTTTCGCAACGACGGTGCGGCGCAGGCGGTATAGGCGACCGCAACGCCAATTAATACACGGTTTCGCAGGCGGTATAGGCGACCGCAACGCCAATTAATACACAGTCGTTTCGCAACGACGGTGCGGCGCTCGTGGCTCATACGACAACTCCACTCTCAACCAGCAGCTCCCTCACACTACTCATGGTATTCACTCCCTGTATCACCTGGTATTTGTATTCTATCTGTCCTATTTCATCAGCACTCGAGTCCACACAAAGTCTCTGGACATTTGAAGGTGCTTCCTCCGCATGAGAAAATAAATGTGTGCTCACAATACTCGTCACTAAATTGCTCGACCACAGTTGTCTCAAGAAAATCTGACTGGCCGTAGCTGCATCAGGAGGATTTGTTGTGTGAAAGAGTTCATCTATAATCACCCACCCTCTTGTCCCATTGGTCCGTATGAGTTTTACAATATCACCAGCCACTGATACCTCACGTTCAAACAGTGATTCCTGACCCGGACGATCCTCAAGGCGTAAGCTGCTGATTATCCATTCAACTGGGGTTAGAACACAGCGCTCAGCAAATGCAACACCCCAGGTATGTGCTAGAGCAAGATTCGTCAGAGCGGATCTCAGAAATGTCGATTTTCCTCCTCTATTTGGTCCCGTGCAGATTGCATGATGCTCTGTAGGACTCATTAGTAGAGTAAATGGAACTCTCTTGTCCTTTTCAAGAAGAGAATCAATTGCATTTACCATCTTACACATGGGAATAGAAGACTGGACCCATTCAACTGGAACAAGGCCCTCGCAATTGACAATAGCTGCAGTAATCTCAACTTGTCCAATTGCCCTGTAAATCTGAGGAAGTAATTCCTTGTCCTGAACTAACCACGCTAGAACTTGGCGCTCATCTCCAAGCTCAGCAGGGTCAGGGAAGGTCCAAGGTTTTCTTAAGCCAAGAGAGACCCAGGAGTCTGAGATTTCACGGAGCTTGGTTAAAGTGTCAACGACCGCCTTTGAGCCAGTAATCATAAGCTGGTCTATCTTATAACAATGGACAGCACTCGTATATGGCAAATACATTCCATGTGCATAAGATACAATTATACTCCCCCATTGTAGCAAGGTGCTCATATTCATTTGTTGACCAGCTCTTCCAAAAATCATTGGACTCATTTGTTCCCAATACATTTCCCAGGTGATAGGAAGACCATAGACGAATTTGAGAGCAAAGAATGGCAAAATCAATGACATGAATGGCATAGTCCAGGCAATCAAGGGTGCCAGAAATATCTTAGAAAGTGCTACATACATGAGAACAAAGGGGACAAAGTTCATGGAGGCCAGCTCACCTGTGAAAAGAATCTGAGACCAATCTTCTGTCTGAGATTCTGAGGCTGTTGCGGGGTCCAGCTTGCGTATTGTAATTTCATTCTTGAGAAGTGCAGGAACATGTGATAACCATTTCTTATCCGGGCTACTTTTCAGACGATTCCATGCATCAGACCTGCCATTTAATACATTCAGATTGGAGGACCACTTCTTTGACTGTATTGTAAAGAGATCCTTGGATGACTGGCTCTGAATTCCAATAGATTCTAGAACAGAATCAATGCGACACTCTTGTAATACGTGTGATATATCCATTACATGTAAGAGAGTTCTTATTCGTGCGTAATTTACCGCGTGACCTAAAAAGAAAATGTCATATCTATGTATATCGGCCATGAACGTCCCACCCATGGTCGCCGCGATTGTGTCCCTGAGGTCTTCACTCCCACCAGTCTCTGATGAACTGCGCAAACGTGTTCAATCCATCAGAGTAAGGAGCGTCCCAGATAGCTCTGCGCGGCCCGTGCATGGTGCTCATTCGCAGCACTCGGGTCATAGTGCTCATTCGCATAATGCGCAGCAGAACTGGAGAAATAGACAAGGACGGGACCACGTGGCCCACTGGAGGACTGCGGCTTCTGTGCCTTTGGCACC
>Ga0114958_10001494_pt1 | contig 18418 bp, 20 predicted proteins | sample C_130208_EF_Meta_FD_89577 | JGI IMG/M metagenome (GOLD analysis project Ga0114958, IMG submission 89577) | Freshwater microbial communities from Lake Croche, Canada to study carbon cycling - C_130208_EF_MetaG | ecosystem: Environmental > Aquatic > Freshwater > Lake | place: Lake Croche, Canada...
CCCAATTGAGTGCAAATGAAGTTGGGGGGGTAGGTATGAACAAAGGAAAAATAATGAATAAAGACAAGACATTACCATCAGAATTGAGAATTATTCGCACTGGCGATAAATCAATTGATTTGCCTGAAAAAATAAAGTTGCGCGTGCCGCAAGCTGACTGGTTAGAAAATCCTGATGCGTGGAATGCCAGCCGTTTTATTAAAGAAACTTCAGATTTCATGTATGAAATTTATGGCATTGATGCTGACCAAGATAAACATTTGCTGGCTATGCTGGCAGACCAAATTAGCATTTATGTTGAAGCTAAAAAAGGCATTGCGCGTGATGGAATTGTGGCTGAATTTAATGGCGGCAAGACAATGGGTGCATCGCCATATTTTTCAGTAATGAAAGAAGCATTAAATAAAATTGTAGTTTTAATGAATGAGTTAGGCTTAACACCAAAAGGGCGCATGGGCAAAACTAGCACCAACACAGCATCTTATGGTGATTTGTTAAGTGGGGTTCAAGTTAAAAAATGAAATTAGAAGACGGGGTATTTTATGCAATTGATGTTGTCAAAGGCAATATTGTGGTGTGCAACAAAGTGCGTCAGGCTTGTCAGCGATTTCTTAATCAACTTGAAGACAAACACTGGTCGTATGAATTTATTGCTGATTATGTTGACCATGTGTTGAAATTCTTTTCAACGCTTAAACACACCAAAGGGGCTGATGCTGGAAAGCCATTAATATTAGAGCCGTGGCAAATATTTGCTTGTTGTGCAATTTATGGATTTCGTAGTAAAAAAGACCACACAAAACGCATGGTGACAGATGTCATTATTTTTATTCCTCGCAAGGCTGGCAAATCAACATTTACTGCTGGCATTAGTCTTTATGAATTGCAGTTTGGTGAAGCAGGCGCAGAAGTATTTACATTGGCAACCAATCGTGAGCAGGCAACCATTGTGTTTGATGCGTCAAAAGCATTTGTTGAAAATATGCCAAATGAAGTTAAAAATGTATTTGAATTAAGTAAATATGAAATTAAAAAGACAGGTGACAGCCAGTCAACTTATCGGGCATTAAGCCGCGACAACAAAAAGTCAGGCGATGGTAAAAATCCATCGTGCGTTATTATTGATGAAGCCGCGGCAATTGTTGACAGAAATTCAATTGAAGTTTTACATTCAGGCATGGTTGCGCGAAAAAATCCTTTAAGGGTTTACATTACTACCGCTTCATTTGGAAAAGACACAAAGTTTTTTGAGGATATGCAAGCATTTGAAAATATGCTTGATGGTGAAGCAAAAGACAATCCGCATTGGTTTGGTTTGCTTTACGGGCTTGACCCACAAGATGATTGGCGTGACCCGTCAACATGGGCTAAAGCAAATCCTATGCACGGCATCAGCATTTATCAGTCAGCCATTGAAGAAAGATGTGAGCAAGCAAAATTAAAGCCAGCCGCATTAAATGAGTTTCTTTGTAAAACATTAAATGTTTATGTATCAGCTAATGATGCTTGGATTGATAGACAATGGTGGGATGATTCAATTGGTAAAAAACCAAACGAAGAACCTGAATCTGTTTATATTGGATTTGATTTGGCGGCAACGCGCGATTTGAATGCGGTTTGCACATTAAAACGATATGCGGAAGATAATTTCTTTGCGGAGTTTAAATTCTTTTTACCTGAAGACGGATTAAAACTTGTGCCAACGCATTATCAAGATATTTTTCAACAAGCGGTTAAATCGGGAATTTTACACATCACGCAAGGTAATGTGATGGATGATAGGGAAATTTCTGAATATATTAAAAATCAAGCTACTATATACAATGTTAAAGAAGTTGGGTATGATGCTTATAATGCGGCAAGTTTAATTGCACGCCTGAATGAAACTGGCATACCAGTTAAAAAGGTTGGGCAAGGGATGGCGGTATTAAGCAACCCATCCAAGCACACCGAAAAACTGATTATGTCCCATGCGATAAGACATGATGGCAACCCATTTTTAGGGTGGCAAATTGGCAACTGTGATGCTTGGTATGATATAAATGGCAATGTCAAGGTGCGAAAGAATGAAGATGATAAGGCGGCAAAGGTTGATGGTATAATTGCTCTTATCATTGCAATGCACTGTTCATTAGACCATCCGCTATCATTCAATTTCGGTTTCCGAGGTTTCTAAAGGCGAAAACATGGCAATTTTAGATATATTCAAAAAGAAACAAATACAATCCGCTGAAAGCAATACGCTTTTTGGTCAGACTGCATTAGGTAATGTGGTCTTACGCAATGCAAATCAGCCTGCAACCGCGGCTGGTTATCAACTTCTATATGTAACAACATCAAGCGTAACTGATGCTGGTCGCGTTATTGATATGTCAACGCTATCACGCAATAGCACAATCATGTCGTGTATTGGTGTTAAAGCCCGTGCAATATCGCAGTTGCCAGTTAAAGTAATGACTTATGGTGATGATGGCACATTGGTTGATGCCTGCACAGACAAATCAGTTAGCAAGCGTGACCAAGCCAAAGCCCGTTCAGTAATTAGTCTTTTACAAAACCCAAATAACTTTCAAAGCCAATACGAATTTTGGTATCAATTCATTATGTGGCATGAATTAGCTGGTGAAACATTTACTTTGTTATGGCGCAAAGACCAAGACCAAGTATTGCAAACACCGCTTGAAATGTATGTGTTGGATTCAACGCTTATTACAGCGCAATTGACTGAAACACGCTATCCAGCATATAGAATATCAACACCGACTTATGGATTTTCTAAAGACCAGCCATTAAAAGCGCATCAGATTATTCACATGATGGATGCGGCATGGCAGGGTTCAGGTTCATTTAACAAAGGCATATTGGCAACCGAATTGGTTGCGTTAGACCAAGACATTGATTTGTATGCAAACTTTGTGATGCAGAATGGTGCAAAGCCAACAGGCTTGTTTAAGACTGACCAAGTTATTCCTGATTCACGCTATAAAGAAATTGCATCACGCTTAAAAGAAGCATGGGCAAGCATGACAGGTTCAAAACAAACTGATTTAAGCAAAGCTGGTCAGTCAATGTTGCTTGACAATGGCATGACTTATGAAACAGTCAAAATGCTAACATTGCAAGATGCTGATGCCGCCAAATTAAAAGAACAAACGATGAAGCGTATTTGTGGTTTGTTTGGCGTGCCACCGCAAATGATTGGTGTTTCAGACGGCAAGTTTAATAACTCACAAACAACCATTGATGAATTTTACAAAACATCGGTTTATCCAATTTTGGTAAATATACAACAAAAGTTAAAAGCAAGTTTGTTGCAAGGTTATCCAAATCTTTGCATTGAATTTCAAACACAAGACTTTTTGAAAGGTGCGCCATTAGACCAAATGAATTTTGTGGTCGCTGGCGTATCAAACGGAATAATGACACCAAACGAAGCCCGTGAATATTTAGGCAAGGGAAATATTGATGGCGGTGATGAATTAAAAGACGGCAGTAATCCAGCCGAACCAATATCAGGCACAAGTCCACAAGACACTAATGGGGGCGGCAATACAAATGTTATCGGAAAGACTGGGCAAGCTGGAAAAGCGTAATGGCAACCATAAAAATAAAAAAACCATCAGAATTAAAAGGTTATCATTGGCATCATATTGTGCCTAAACATCAAGGTGGCACGGATGATAGAAGTAATTTAATTTTACTTTCTCCTTATGAACACGCAATTGCGCATTTAAAACTTTATGAAGAATATGGATTGCAAGCAGATGCGTGGGCTTATAATAGACTTATTCGCCAATCTAAATTAGATTTGACTAATATTAGATATGTAAAACCAAATTTAGGAAAAAAGTTTTCCGATGAAGTAAACAAGAAAAAAGGCAAAGTAGGCAATGAAAATGCAATGTCAAGAATTGAAGTCAAAGAAAAACATAAGAAAATAATGGCAAGTTTAGCTGGCACAGGCATTTTTTCTAATAATGGTGGCGCAAATCCAAGTGCAAAAAAAGTAAAAGTAAATGAAATTATTTACGATTGCATAAATAGCGTTGCAAATGCTTATTCCGTTAGCAGAGTAACTGTTAGAAAATGGATTAAAGGTTCAAAACCAAAAAGTATTCACAACATAAACTTTATAAGTTTTGTATAGAAAAGTTAAGGGGCAATAATATTATGAAAGACATCAAGTTTTTATTTGAATCAAAAGTTGAATTAGGCGTTTCAGCAGACGAAGCCCAAGGCAACGGCACAATTGAAGCGCAATTCACCACATGGGGCGCACGCGAGGGCGCAGACGGGCGCAAATTTAATTACAAGGCTGAACCATTCATGCAATGGGCAAAAGCGATGGAAGCATCAGGAAAGCCATTGCCAATGTATTTTCAGCACAATGATGAATCAATGCCAGTAGGCGAATGGACATCATTTGAATTTGATGATAAGGGCATGAGTGGTTCGGGTCGTTTATTTACCAACACAAACGCTGGTCGTGATTTATATACAATCATGAAAGAATCGCCAGCAATGGTTGGTGGTGTTTCAGTTGGCGCATACGCTGATGAATACCAAATGGTTGATGAACAAGGCAATCCATTTTCTGATGGTAGCCCAACGGATGAGGGTTATTTCCAAATCACTAAAGGTGGATTGCGTGAAGTGTCAATTGTGATGCAACCAAACAACATGGAAGCCAATATTAAAAAATTAGAATCATGCCTTGAAGTTGATGGCACGATTAATCCAAGAAATTTGGAATCTGCCTTGCGTGATGCAGGGGTTTCAAAACAGAATGCGGCGGTTGCCGTTTCTGTATTTAAGGAAGTAGTTGCTTGCGGGCGTGATGCTGGCAAAGTAGTTGCCCTTAAAAACGACACGATTCGGAGTGATTCTGAAACGATAGCCGCCGAAGAAAAGTTACTCGCCGCATTTGCGGAAAGAGAATTACTCAAAAAATTAAATCAACGAATCAAAGGATAATTATCATGTCTGATAAAATCATGGAAAAACTAGACGCTATTGAAGCACAATCTGTTGCTGAAATTGCAAAAGTAAACGAAGCAGTTGCAGTGCAAGTTGCCGCTGTAGAAGAAAAATTAACACAAGAATTTGCAGAAAAAGTTGCGGCTTTGGAAGCAAAAGTTGCTGACATCAAATCACCATCTATTATTAAACTTGAAAAAACTGTTACTAGCGATGTGAACAAGCGTGTTCGTGAAGCATTGTCAACATTTGTTAAAGGCAGTGGTCGTCATGAAAAAGAATTGGCTTTGTTTTCTGATGAAGCAGAACAAGTTGCATTTATGAAAGAAGCATCCGCATTGACAGGTTCAGGCGCAGGTGTTGGTGGTCGCACAGCGTATGACCCAGTATTTGTTGCATTGCGTTTGGCTAATCCATTGCGTGGTGTTGGTCGCAATGTTACAACTGATGGTTCTGTATATCAATTTCGCGCAAAAACGGGCGACAGCGGCTGTGCTTGGGGCTATCCATTAAATAACAATGGCACAGCAACAACAGAATCAACTGTTATTTGGCAACTTCCATTGCAAGATTTGAATGTGGCTTTCCCAGTCAGAACGGCGGCTTTGGATGACATAGACGGGCTTGAAGCAAATTTAGTGCAAGATATGATGGTTGAATTTAGTCAAGCTGAAGCATTGTCAATGGTTCAAAACAATGACCAAGGTGCAACATCACTTGCTTATGGCGGTTCTAACGGCTTGCGTGGTCTTAACCAATATGGTGGTGCAAATTCATCTTACACAGGTGGCAAAACATCAACAGCGGCTTATGGCACATCAGGCACAGGGTCATCAGCAGGCTTGCATTCATTAGCTACTTATGACCAATTGACAACTAACGGCAACACAATTGCTAATAAAGTTATTTACGCTGATGTTGTTAATTTCATCTACGCATTACCACAACAATACTGGACTGAATCAGCAAAATTTGTTATTAGCCCATTAATGTTGTCAGCAATTCGTGGCTTGACAGACACAAATGGTCGCCCAATCTATGTTGATGGTTTAGCACGCACAGATGGCATTGTTGGTTCATTGCTTGGCTTTGATGTTGTAGTCAACAAATACCTAGATGTTCCATCAATTGCTTCAACTGCAAGCACAGACAGTTTATATCCAATGTATTTTGGTGACTGGAATCGTGGCTTTGCAATTGTTGATAGATTGAACATGATTTTGCGCCGCTACGACCAAACACTCCCAGGCTCAATAACATTTTTTGGTGAAAAGCGTTTGGCATCATCAATCGTTGACCCTAATGCAATCATCCGTTATCGTTCAACAGCAACAGTAACAAAACCATAATATCGGTGAAAATTGGGGGTGGATATTCCATCCCCTCTTTTTAATTTTTTAGGGAATAAAACCATGAAGACTGAACAGATTTTTAATGGCATTAAGGAAGCGTTGATTGATGGCAAGTCAATGGTTAAAGTTTCCGAAAAAGCTGAAGTTAAAGAAGCATCGGCATTGACAGGCAGTGGCTTGGATGTTGGTGGTCGTATATATTTTGATGATGCGTTTGCGGCTTTGCGTTATGCAAACCCATTCCGTCAAGGTTCACGCCAAGTAATTGGCAAAGGTTCAGCCGCACAATTTGTGGCGAAAACAGGTAATGCAACAAGCGCAACAAATCCATTTGAATATACAGTTGACGCTGATAGCGGTTCACCAAATATTGCAACATCGTTTTGGCAATTGCCAATGCGCGTTATATCAGCACAGCTACCAATTAGAAGTGCGGTTTTATCAGATATTAATTATTTAGAAGAAACAGTTGTTTCAGATTTAATGCTTGAATTTTCAGCCGTAGAAGCGGCATCAATGGCATTAAATAACGACCAATCAGGTTCAACAACAACAACACTTGGCGGCACAAGCGGTTTGCGTGGTTTAGTAAATTATGCAACTAGCACATCAACTGCCGCATACGGAACAAGTGGTAATGCAATTACAAATGGATTGCATACAATTCTTAAACAAACATTTACAGCCGCATCCATTACTTATGACAACATTGTGGATACAGTAGCATTGCTACCATCACAATATTGGTCAATGCCTGATGTTGCATGGCATTTGCATCCAGCATTAATTACACAATTGCGTAAATTAAAAGGCTCAACAGGTGGTGCGCCAATGTTTGTTGAAGTTGGTGATAATGATGGCGGTGCAGTTGCTTATATGTTTGGATTCCCAGTTATTCCAAATCCATATTTAGCATCACCAGCCGCAGGCAAAATTTCAGGTGTATTAGCAAGCTGGGGTCAATTCTTAACTATTGTTGATGGCGAAGAAATGTCAATTCAACGCTTTGACCAAACAAGCCCAGCCACCATTGTTCTTTATGCTGAAAAGCGTATGGCATCAAGCGTGCGCGACCCATTTGCTGGTGTGTTACTAATTGGGGCTTAATAATGACTGACTTCACATACGGAATGACAGCATACGCATCAACGCGCAATCCTTTTAATTATGAAAAGGTTGAGCAGATTAGTCGTGATATAACGACCAATTGGCTTACGCTGACAGAAATGACTAACCAATTAAACTTGTTTGGTGATACATCGCAAGATGATTATTTGCTTGACTTGGAATTGGCGGTTCGTATGCACATTGAAGATTATTTAGGAATGCCAATATTTCCGATTACATATCGGGTTTATTATGGCATTTCATCCCAATACAATACGCCATTAAATTTAGATTTGCCCGAAGTGTCAATGGATGGTGTAACAATTAACAGCGTTGGTTTTTACAATGCTAATACACCAAGCACATTTACAACACTTGCATCAAGTCAATATTATTATGATGTGACTGGCAATAAAGTTATTTTAACTGCTGGCATCCCATCTAATGTTTCAACATTTAGAACATCGCCAATTGTGGTTGAATATCAGACAAAGCCAAGCATTTTGGCATCATATCCTGTGATTAAACAGGCAGGCTTATTATTGTTTACGCATTTGTATAATAATCGTAGCGATACAGTGTCAGCAATGCTTCAAAAAATACCATTTGGGGTTGATGTATTACTGCGCCAATATAAACCGCTGGTGATGTAAGGAATAGGCATGGCAATAGCACGCTTTGAAAATGTGGATGTAAACACGCTAACATTTGCGGTGGACAGCTATGGGTCGGGAAATACTGTAATTACTAAAAAATTTACTAGCCGCCCATTGGTTTCATCGGTTAAAAACTCGGTGGCTATTTTAGAAAAATATCGTATTTATTCTGATTTGATTCAGTTTAAATTTAACTTTACGCCATTTATGCAAGATGTTGTTTACAACCAAAACTTGTATTCATTTACATGGAACAATCAAGATTGGCGCGTAACTGATGCAATTGAAAGCAATGACAGAATGTCTGTAACTGTAATGTGTTATAGAAGCGACCCAGCAACCAAGGTATAATATGACAACGCAAAACAACATTACACAATACGCACAGGCAATTCAAGAACAACTAGCAGGCATATTTTCGCCCGTGCCTGTGTATGCGTTATTTAATAGAAATTTTGCAACACAACCAAAATTTGTAACATGGCAATTAAGGAATGTGCATCAACCTGTTTATACTGGTAATTATCAAGGCAACAAAGGGATTGATAGACCAATATTCCAAGTAAGTATTTTTACTTCTAATTTGCAAACAGGCATGGCTGACGGGTTTAATTTAGCAAACACATTAATACAGTCATTGCATGGGTATTCGGGAAGTTTTGGAACAACGCACGCTTTTCAAGTTGCAAAGGCTGATGTTTCAATGTTGTATCATGGATATGATGATGCAGTTGATTTATTTCATGTTTTCTTGGATGTAACATTAGATATTTCAGCATAACAAGACAGTAACTTTTAACTACTTAATAAGGAATTTTTAATTATGGCATTACCAAATAAAGTATTAGCAGGGTTTACAGCATCCCTTTACATTCAGCCAACAGCATCGCCAACGGCTTTGACATTGACACAATTATCAACATTGGCAAGCGTTTCAGCAATTGCAGTATCAGGTAACTTGTTAAATGTGGAAGCAATCCCAGCGTTTGGTCAAGACGATGCAGTTGCATCATTTGGTGTGGCTGGTAGCCGTCAATCAGATAAAGTGCCAACACAATCAGCACCGACTTCACTGACTATTACTGCACCTTGGAATCCAAGTGATGCAAACTTGTTATTAATTCGCGGTGACGCATATAGCGGCATTATTGACAGAACATTTGTAATTGCGGCAACTGATGGCACAAACATTGTTTATTATGCTTTTAATGCCCGTGTTTCAGAATTCAAAATTGACGCACAACCTAGTGCAGAAGCCAAAGCAGTATTTACAGTGCATCCGCGTGGCAACCTATATGGTTGGTCTAACAACGCTTAATTAAGGGGATATAACATGGCATTACCATCAAAAGTATTAGCAGGATTTACGGCATCCCTTTGGATGCAAACAGGCGCAACACCAACACCATTAACAACGGCTAACTTATCTGTTTGGTCAGCACAAGTAGCAACAATCGTTGGCACAGTTGCAAACGGCACAGGCGCGTCAGGCACAGCATTGAATGTGGAAGCCGTGCCAGCATTTGGTCAAGATGATGCTGTGGCTTCATTTACTGTTGCAGGTTCACGCCAAAGCGATAAAATTCCAACGCAAGTTGCCCCAACATCTTTAACAATTACAGCCCCTTGGAATCCATCAGACACAGCATTATTGTTGATTCGTGCTGATGCTTACAATGGTCAAATTGATAGGACTTTTGTTGTTGCCGCAGTTGATGGCACAAACACAGTTGCTTATGCTTTCAATGGTCGTGTAAGTGAATTTAAGATTGATGCACAGCCAAGCGCAGAAGCAAAAGCGGTGTTTACAATCCATCCGCGTGGCAACCAATACGGCTGGTCAAACTCATAATAATGCCCTACGGGGCAAAGGATAAGATATGACTGAAATAAATAGCAGTAATGATTTGCTAGGTTTTCTAGTAATGAAAATGGCAAGTGATAAAAAAGATTGGTTTGGATTCCCCGAACAGCGCGTGACGGGAATCAATCTTGTTCATGAAATTGCAAAAAATCATGCAGATAAAATGACACCGCAAGAAGTTGTTTTATATGTTAAAGAATTAAATGATGCTATTTATAACGGATTTATTAAGGTAAGATAATGGCAAGCCCTAATCAAGTTAGACCAAATTCACAAAGTTTTGCCATTACTGGCATGGAAGAAACTTTGGCTGTATTTCAGCAATTGGCTGATGAAATTGGTGATAAAAAAAAGTCATCTAAAATTTTAGTAAATGCCTGTAAGGAAGCATTAAGACCAGTTTTAAGTATGGCAAAGCAACTTGCGCCAAAAGGCGAAACGCATATGCTTTCTGATTCAATGACTATTGTTGGCAGAAGACCAACAAGCAAAGACAGAAAGTCAAAGTATGTGTCCGCAACTGATACTGTGATTGCAATTGTTACGACAAAAAATATACCAGTAAAGTTAAAAAAACAATTTAAAGAACAGCACGCAAGTTTGCTTACTGATTTTTCCCGTTCAGTAAAAGGTTCGGAATTTAGAAATATTACATATAAGCAAATTCGTTCAGCTAAAAGAAAGTTTTATGCTGGATTTGGTATTCCTTATGATGGTCGTGCGCCAGCAATGGAATGGGGAACAAAAGATGAATTTGGAACAGCGCATAACACCGCTAGACCATTTATGCGCCCAGCAATGGATTTAAAAGGGCAGGAAGCCGCCAATTTACTTGGTGAAATTTTAATGAAACATATACAACAATATAGGAGTAAGACAGCAAAATGAGTAAATTAGCATCCGCATTGGGTCAAAAATATCAAGACCATCGTCTTTCAGTTATCACCCGTCAATTTGAATTGGGTGACCACACATTCAAGGTTCGCGTGCCAAGCGCATGGGAAATTGAAAAAATCTATAATTATTACAAAACACCAAATTTAGATGATGTTCAAAAGAATTATGATGAAATGACAAAGGCATTGGTTGAATTAAAAGATTCAGCGGATGATACTGTTCAATTCTTGGATGATGACATTATTGTTGATGGTCGTTCAATGAAAGAAGCGGCTAAAAACAAATCTGTTTTACAATATCGCATTACAGAATATATTAAACTTTTAATTACTGAAACTGGCGAATCCCTTGATGACTTGGAATATAAAGATGTTGAGGATGAATTCCCGCTTTCAATCCAATTGAAAATTATTGATAAAATTAATGAAGTTATTGCGCCTGATTATAAAGATATTCGGGAAAAGTAATAGGTTCATTAAGGGCGCAGATTCGTGCGTCAATGGTCTTTAATGGACATACAATAGAAAGCATTGATGCAATTGATGAAACAACCATGAATGAAATCATGGTGATGTATGCAGACGGGATTATTGGAAACCAAGGAATAATAAGTGGCATTGGGGCTTTAACTGCTGGCGTGTTTAATTATATGCGTAGCAACAATGCACCGCCCTATTCATTAAAGCAAGTTTTGGGGAATGCCTATGGTTACATATTCTCGGAAGTAGAAACGAAGCCTGATGATGCGTTACTGTTGTTTATGACGCAAGCTAAAGGGTTTAGCATGGATAAATTTAATAAGGAATAATTATGTCATTAGTGTCAAGACTTGGCGTTGTATTAGGTTTGGATTCAGCCGAATTTAGTGCTGGTCTTGGCAAGGCAGAATCAAGCCTTAATAAATTTGGCGCATCAACATTAGCAACTTCACTTTCTGTTGCGGCAATTGGCACGGCATTTGTAGGTGCGGCATCAAGCGCAATAATGTTTGCTGATGGCATTAATGATATTGCACAAGCCAATGATTTAGCAGTTAGTTCAGTTTTAGAATTCACACAAGCACTTTCTGTTAGCGGTGGTCACGCTGAAAATGCCACAAAACTATTATCAAGTTTAACATCAAAAATTGATGAAGCCGCTGGCGGTTCACAAAAAACTCGTGACAAATTTAAAGAATTAGGCATATCACTTAAAGATTTAGGCACTTTAAATGAACAAGATTTGCTTGAAAAAACCATTCAAGGTTTAGCAAAGATTGAAGACCCAATTCATCGCAATGCTTTAGCTTTTCAAATGTTTGGCAAATCAATTAAAGGCGTTGACATTGTTGGTTTTAATGAACAAATGCAAGCCCTTAAAGGCACTGCCGCTGATGCCGACAAACCATTTTCTGCTATTGGTGATTCATTAGATAGGCTTGATGTGTTAAGCCGCAAAATGAAAACTGATTTAGCAATTAATATTGCTGAACCATTAAAAGTTGCAACTGAAGCCATATCAAATCTTTATGAATGGCTTGGCAAAATAAATGGATGGATGGAATCCCACACGGATGGTTTTAATTTGTGGGATGTTTTATTGCCAATGAAAGGCGCGGCAAAACTTGATGCAAAAATTGTTGAATGGGTTGCGGCAAAACGCAAAGCTATGCAAGATGATGCTAATTCAGGACATTACACGCCAATGGCTAGTGGTGATTTTACTCCGTCAATAATGACTGGATTAAAAACAAAAGATAAATTGCGTGATACACCATTATCTGATGAAGATTTAAAACGCCAAAAAGCCGCTGAAAAAATACGCGATGCAATGTTACAGCAATCTTTGGAGTATGAAAGACAAATTAATTCAATTGGGAAAGTGCAAACTAATTTAAGTAAATTGGAAATTGAATTTAAAAAAGGCGGTAAATATGTTGGTGAACAAAATACAGAATTAGGTAAGCAATTAATTGCAGAAGCAAAAGCACTAGATTTGGCAAAATTAAAATATGATGGCGAAGAAGCCATTAAAAAAGTTTTAGAAGAACATAGTAAATTACGCGATAAAGCTGATGAAGATGGAAAAAACGCATTAGCATTAGTTATAGAAAGACGGCAAGCAGAAAGAGAAGCATTTGATTTAGCTAATAAAGATATAAAAATTGCAACTGAAAGATTGGATTATGAAAAAACATTAGTTGGATTATCAGATACTCAAGTTAGAAAAGCATTAGAATATTTTGATTTGCGTCAAAAAATGATTCGTTTGTCAGAAACAGAAATTGGATTGGATGAAACGCAATTAGCAGAAAGACAAAAACTTGAACAAAATAGAATAAAATCAGAAGAAGATAATGCTCGCGCACAAAAAACATTTCAAGCTGGATGGGATAAAGCATTATCAAATTATTCAGAAAAAATGAAAGATTCTGCCGCGTTGGGGACTGAAGCATTTAACACCATGACATCAAATATGGAATCAGCTTTAGATAATTTTGTGTCAACTGGCAAACTTTCATTTGGTGATTTGACACAGTCAATTATTTCAAACTTAATTAAAATTCAATTAAAAACATCAATGATGGGAATATTTGGTGGCGGTGGTGGTTTAGGTGATATTTTTGGTGGAATATTTGGGGGAAGCGGTGGCGTTTCTGCAACGGCTGGCGCATATTCAATTGAAAACAATCCTTTCATTGGAATGTATGCTGATGGTGGCGACCCGCCAGTTGGGAAGCCATCAATTGTTGGCGAAAGAGGGGCGGAATTATTTGTGCCAAGAACCGCTGGCACTATTATTCCCAATAATACACTTTCATCAATGATGGGCAATCAACCCCAAACAGTTTATAATGGCACAGTCATTCAGAATATGTCTGCAATTGACACTCAAAGTGGCGTGCAATTCTTGGCTAAAAACAAAAATGCCGTATGGTCGGCAAATATGTCGGCACAGCGCGGTATGCCACAGAACAGGTGATAAGATATGCCATTAAATACAATATTAAGTGTTGCTGAATCTGTTGGTATTAATGACCAAAAGTTTGTGGGTCAAGTAGTTAGCCGCAATCAACGCATATCCACATCAGAAATTTTGACTGTTCAACCATTTGGCTTTGAAATCAAGCCAATGAATTATTTGCTTTATTCTCAAAATCGCACTTTACTTTCTGAATTGCGCGTGGCTGATAAATCAACAGAACAATATTTAAACTTTGGTTCAACAGGTTGGCTTAATTATATTAAATATCAAGGCGACATGACTAGCGCACAAATTGGTGCGTGCCTATGGCAGACATCATCTTCTGGAAAAGTATTGGTTCTAGGTAGCTTGCCGTCAATTACAAGCACACTTTATATTGTTAGGACTGGTGATTTTGTTCAGGTTGGCAGATATGCTTATATTGCAACTGCCGATGTTCAACGTGGGGCTGGTTCAACTGTAAACATTCCCGTGCATCGTAGTTTAATTACAACGCTAACATCAACTGTTCAATGCGTGATGGGTCAATTTGGCACAACTATTGCATTGCCTGGTGGCACATTTACTGGCGTTACCTTTCCAATAATCTTGCGAGATTATCCGACTTACACACTTATGCCAATGACAAACGATAGTTTTATTTCATGGACAGGCACTTTCAAAGCATTTGAATCAGTTTTATAAAGGATAAATCATGGCATTGCCAATTACGATAACAAACACATTTGCAACGGCAACGGGTTCTATTCCTTTGTCGCAACTTGATACTAATTTTAGTTTATTGACATCAACAATTAATACAATTGGAAGTGGCACAACTGCATTGGCAACGCCAGTAATTACAGGCGGCACAATTAATGGGGCAATTATTGGTGGCACTACTCCAGCGCAAGGCACATTTACAGATGTAATTACAACGGGCGAAGTATTTTTTAGTCAAGGCAGTCCATCTGCTGTAAATGCAACCAATACGCTAACAATTGCACAAATTTTAACAAACATTATTACAACAACATCAGCCACCGCTGTTTCATTAACGCTTCCAACGGGCGCATTGACTGATGCAGGTATTTTGAGTGGTGCATTATCTAGCAATTATGGTTTTGTTTGGAATATTATTAACTTGGGTTCAGCATCAGGCGCAATCACAATGGTTGCTGGCACGGGGCATACTTATGTTGGTTCTGCAACTGTAGCAATTGCAACTTCAGCAAATTTTTTAACTAGAAAAACAGCGGCAAGCACATTTGTTACTTATAGATTATAAAAAATGAATAATATTAATTTTAATACAACGCTTGTTGATTGGATTAATAACTCAAGTGCAATTGTCACTTGGGCAAATAATTCATCTGTAACAATTGAGTGGGGAAGTGATGTTGCAAATAATAACATTATCATGGCTGATTTTGTGCGGGTTACAACTGTAGTTGCTGGCGTATCAACTGTTTATCTTTTCGCAACAACGCCCTCTGCACTAACAATTACAATAGATGGCGTGCCAAATACTTTTGATGCGCTTGGTGGATTGATTAAAATTGGTGATGCACAACGTGATATAAAATCAACAGCAAATGAAACAACTGCAACATTGGTTGGTCTTGATACTGCTTTACTTGGTTGGGCTTTAGGGCAAAATATTAAAGGTTCATTAATTGAAATGTGGCATGGATTTTTTGACACAAATAACAATTTAATAACCGCAGGCGGTATGAATGGTTTATATAAGTTTTTTACTGGTTATATTAATTCCTTCACTATTTCAGAGCAGTGGATGGAAGAAGTGCGTCAATATGTTGGCACGATTACCATTAGCGCATCAAGCATACAAATTATTTTGCAAAACAGAACAGCGGGCAGATATACCAACAACAATGCTTGGCAATTCTTTAATGCTGGTGACACTTCTATGAATCGCGTGCCTGTAATTCAAACAGTTAATTATTATTTTGGTAAAGATGCACCACCTAATTCGTAATGATTAGATTGGCTAATAAGTTTGATATTGATGATATTGTTAGGTTATTAAAAGAATTTGCAATTGAATCAAACAATCCGCTGACATTGAATCCGTTAAAATGGTCAAAAACTTATGTTGAAAATGTATTAACAAACATATTGGCGGGTCGTGGATTTGTATTAATTGATGATGAAAAAACAGGAATATTAATTGCAATAAAGAGTCAATGTTTTTGGATTGAAAATGTATGGCAATTGCAAGAAGTAATGTTGCATAGCAAAAGCAAAATTTTAATGTATAGATTAATAAAAGAATATATAAAAATTGCGCGTAAAATGATTACAAATAATGAAATTGCTCACGCAATGATTTGTTCATATAAAGATGATAGGTTTGAAAGACTTGGAATGATAAAAAACGAAATACATTGGAGTATTGAATAATGGCGGCTTTGCTTGTAACTGCTCTTGTAGATGCTGGCTTAAGCACTGTTTTGGCAAACATAGTTGCGTTTACCATTACAATGGTTGCGTCATCAATTATTTCTAAAGCATTTGCGCCTGATATTCCAAATAATGGTGGAAATGTTCAACCCAATCCAGGTAACCGACAGCAAATTCCACCATCAGGTGATAACAAATTGCCTGTTGTATATGGACAGGCTTATGTTGGTGGAGTAATTACAGATTTATCAATATCATTAGACAATCAAGATATTTATTGGGTGATGGCATTAAGTGAAGTTACAAACACTGAAAGCGGTGGCACACCTGATACCATAACATTTGGTGACATATTTTGGGGCGGTAAAAAAGTTATATTTAGCACAACTGCTGGTGAATTATACAAAGTAACAGGTTTGCAAGACACAAGCACAAATGCAATTCAAGATGTTTCAGGATATATGGACATTTGGCTTTATAAAAATGGTTCAGAAAATCCAGTAAACAGCACAACAAATGCTATTTCAGTCATGTCATCAACTGGTTTGGTTTGGACTTGGGCTGGGTCAAACTTAATGTCTAATTGTGCCTTTGCAATTATTCACATCAAATATAGTCAATCTAGGAATTTAACTGGATTAAATCAAACACGCTTTCAAATTACTAATTCCCGTAAAGCACCAGGCGATTGCTTTTTAGATTACATGACAAGCGAAAGATATGGCGCGGCTATTCCATTGACGCAAATTGATACTGCATCATTGACAGAATTAAATACATATTCCAATGAAATAATAACTTACAATCTTTATAGTGGTGGCACAGCAACGCAAAAACGCTATGAATTTAATGGCACGCTAGATACCAATATAAAAATCATGCAAAACTTACAAAGCATGGCTGATTGCTGTAACGCATTAATTAAATTTAATGAAATATTAAATGTTTGGGGTGTTATTGTTCAAAAACCAACAAACACTATTGCTATGGATTTAAATGATAGCAATATTGTTTCAGCCATTTCGATTACTCCAATAGATTTATCAAACAGTTTTAACATTATTGAATGTAAATTTCCTGATTCAAGCAATCAAGATTCATTTTCAAGTGCAAGTTTTGATTTAAGCGTTATTAATCCATCACTTCTTTTCCCAAATGAACCTGTAAACAAACAATCAGTTAATCTTTATTTGGTCAACAATAGTGTAACAGCGCAATATTTAGCTAACATTATGTTGAAAGCGGCGCGTGAAGACTTGCAAATGAATTGTGATATTAATTACACAGGGCTTCAATTAGAAGCAGGCGACATTGTAACTGTGACAAATACCAATTATGGTTGGGCGGCAAAAGAATTCCGCATTGGCAAGGTGACGGAAAAGTTTAGTGATAGTGGTCAAGTAACTGCCACACTTAATTTAATGGAATTTAATGGTGCTGTGTATAGTGATATGTCAGTTACACAATTTACGCCTGTGCTAAATAGTGGTCTTGGTAATCCATCAATTTTTGGCACTGTGCCAGCCCCAACAATAAGCAATATTTTAACGGCATCCGTCAATCCAGCATTTAGCGTTAATGTCACCACATCAACTGCTGGCATTACACAATACGCAGAAGTGTGGTATTCGGCTTATCAATTCCCAACATCAGACCAATTAATATTTGGTGGCACAACTGAAATTAAAGCCAATGGCAATCCTTATGGTCAAAGCGTTGCTATGCCTGCGGTTCAATTATTTAATATTCCTGCTGGGAATTGGTATTTCTTTAGTCGCATGGTCAATAGTATTGCTACATCATCATACAGCCTTGCATCAGCCGTTTTGCAATGGCGACCAACAACATTTCAATTTAGCAATCGCTGGTTAAGTGTTGCGTATGCAGACAGCATTACAGGCACAGGATTTTCATTAACTCCAACCAATAAAACTTATTTTGGTTTGTTAGAACAAGTTAATACATCACCAACACCATTGGCGGCATCAACAACGCCAAGCGATTATAAATGGTATCTTGCACAACCTGATTTTCAAACAAATAAATCTTTGATTTATATTAATTACGGAAATCGCAAATTTGCTTTTGATACAGACTTTGCTATATACGCAGGCGGTTCATCAACGCAAGGCATTTTTGTGCCAACATCATCAGGATTTGACCCAAGATTATGGACTGCTTTAGACCCAGCCGCCGCC
>Ga0114958_10001496_pt1 | contig 18415 bp, 19 predicted proteins | sample C_130208_EF_Meta_FD_89577 | JGI IMG/M metagenome (GOLD analysis project Ga0114958, IMG submission 89577) | Freshwater microbial communities from Lake Croche, Canada to study carbon cycling - C_130208_EF_MetaG | ecosystem: Environmental > Aquatic > Freshwater > Lake | place: Lake Croche, Canada...
ACAACTTTGCTACTATTTGCATCCATTTGTCGTTTCTGCTCATCAGGGTCATTAACAACCTTCTTTGATTGTTTGAGTATAGCCGTTTGCTGTTTCACCGTATTATTGTATTTTCGCAGTGTATCGCCCAAATTTTTGAAATTTGCTACGCTTTTCTGGTAATGGGCTTCCAATGCTGCTACACGTTCCTCATATCCTTTGCTAGGGTCATCTGTGCTCTGTGCACTTTTACCAGGCTTGAAATCTAATACATCATTTTCATATCCTTCACTTCCTGCTGATGCAGCTGCGCTAACCATTTGCTTGATATATTTATCGTTATAGTTAAGGGTGACATAGTATTTTTTCAATATATCCTTAGAAAATTCCTTCTGTAAATTAATTAGCGAATTATCAAACCCATTGAGATTTCCATCAACATCACTAATTTTGGAATTCAGATTGTCCCGCATAATTTGAAGCTGAGAATTTTGTTCATCAGATAAATTACTATCTTCAGAGCTAAAACACTCCAATAATGGTACATTATCGTGAGATTCAGAAAATGTTTTCTTCAAATTCGCCAGATATTTGCCAGAATTTGCTTTTCTTTGTTCAGCGCGTTTTTTCTGTTCTTCAGGTGGGTAGGTTGATTCATCATCAGGAACATTAGAGGCGTAATTTCCCTGTAAACCCTCATCGACTTGTAGTGTAATATAGCATATATCTTTCTGCATTGTGCCAAAATTATTTTCCACCTCACTAATTTTAGAATTTAATGCACCTATATTTTTATTTACCGCATCACAACGTTTCATAAGTGTATTAAAATACGTCTTACTATCGCTAAAATCATCAAATCCTTCCTGAACTAGAAAACGACAGTGTTTATTACATGATGAAGCTAATGCCATAGTAATATAATAGGATACGTTATAAATTATATAGATAGTCATGGCAAAGACAAGAATTTGTACATATAAATTTATGTATTCTAGGCTAAAAAGGTTAATGCCATTCAAATTGGTCTTTGCCATCCCTAGTATAAGTCGGGATTATAATAGTAGTTACCTATAGGATGTCTTCACTATCACTAAATAAATTGAAAAATCAAATAGGGTTTGTTAAACCATTTGTATCAGCACCTGTTATGGCGGGAATTAATTATTCGTCTTGTTGTAAATCTAAAGTTAACGCTAATGGCACAACACCACTTGAAAGTTCAAAGACTTTAAAGAAAATTGTTCTTGCATCAGTATCACCAGAAATCAAAGCAGCTTCAGTAAGAACAGGACAATTAATAGACGCAACAATTCTTGCCTCTGTAAGTACTACCGACCCTATAACACGATTTTCTACATTTTTACCTCCACCTATACCACCACCACGGTACCTACAGCCAGGATATGTTAAATATGATGTAAACTCAAACAGACCAAAATATGTTGTTCCTCCATGCGTTGGATTTAGTAAAGCAAAACAAGCCATATAAAAACATTTTACACAAATAGAAGATGCCTGTCAACACTGTAGCCATTCGCGACGCCTCATTAACAACAAAGTTCCGCGTAATTCAAGCCCTTTCTGCCTATCGCCAAACATACAAAGTCGGTGCCGGCGCTCCCACTGGTTTTCCCGTGGGTAATACTTTTTGGCCTGAGCAATTCAGAAATACTGTATCCGCTGAGGTTCCCCTGTTAGCCAGCCAAGGAAGATGCGATTGCGACCCAACAAAGACACTGAGTTTATACGGATTCCAGGCGCCAGTTAATAGCGCGACCAACGCTGGAAATCAGTAAATACTATGCCAATCTATTTATAAATGCGCTTATGAAGCATAATTATAAATAATCCCCGGACCCAAATTACTTGTTTGAAGGCTTTAATGAGCTACGGCACATCCAGAATGTGACCATGGCTGTAACAGATTGTACTGCAAGAACTACAACATAGAGACCCAAAAGGTGAGCAGAACCCTTTTTATTTAGCTCACTAAACATTGTTACAAGTGTAACAAGGGATAATACAGCGGTAATTGCACTAATCACAGAAGCAACGAAAAAGTACCAGCACCATGAAAATGCCCAACCGGGAGGTGTGTCAAGAGATGTCATTTATACTATACACTGTGAAAAATAGAAAACCAAGTATTGTATTTGTCTTTTGATTTATTTGCTTTTGTTATATTTCGTGTTTTTGAGTTAAGTCAGATGCTATTTACTTAGTCGCCTTCTTTACAACCTTCCTGGCAACAGCCTTGGGAGGAGGAGGTGCCTGAACGACCTCCTCTGCTTCCTCCTCCTCCTCCTCCTCCTCTGCCTCCTCCTCATCCTCAACAACCTGAGGAGCAGGTGCAGAGCGACGAACGGGGGGCATTACAGCTGCCATTACACTACCCTCCTCAGAATCCTGAATCAGGCAGCCGCGACCCAGACCACTGGGTACGGAATCCATGCGCACCTGAACAGCCTTCCAGGTGGCGCCGAACTTGCTGCCAGCAAACCAAATACCAGAGCACTGAACCAGGAAAGTACCGCGGCTGCCCTTTACAAGAAGCTCCTCTACAGTTACACCCTCATAAGGGCGCTTCTCCGTGTCATAGAAGGAGGTCTCAAAGGCACCATTCTTCTTAGGAAGCTTCACCTTGAAGGTGGGAGGATAGGGCTTGGGCTTACCCTCACGGTCAAGGGAAACCTTAATAGAAGGAGTGTAGAACGCCTTAATAACCTCACGGCTAGCATTGGGCATCTTGAACCAGGCAAGAGAGTTCTCTACACCGGCAGTAATAAGGCGCTCATCAAATGCGACAAGCATGTCGTAGAATGCCTTCAGATTGGGGTTCTCCTCTACACCGCGAAAGCTGACATCTGCAGAGTAGGTAGGAGGACCTGCCTTGTCAAAGATGTTTAGCCCATAAGGGAGTACCATGGAGGGAGTTTGAGTCAGTAGTCTGCGCCCGCTGTAATCTAGCGAAACAATCTTGCCACCAGAATCCAGAATCTTGGGTGCGCGGAAAGTCAGCTCAGTCACGTCGAAGCTTGTGGGTGATACAATGTTAGATGCCATTTGTTTTCTTGAAACTTTTTTATAACATCACAAATGGGACCAGAAGGCTGTCAATTTTTGGGACATTCTTCTAGAAAAGCCTTGAATTTTTAAGTATTTGCTAAGGTCAAGTAGTGAAGTTAATTAGACCTCTTTTAAGGGGACTAATTAAGTTTATATTAATGCCAGGTGCATATTATTCTTATGCTTGGTCTTGGTCTTGCGCTTGCTCTTGCTCTTCTTCTTGAGCACCATCTTGTATTAAAAGTGTATGGAATGCCGGACCAGGTATAGGAGGTGCTACCATAGGTGGTAAAAGTAAAGGTTGCATAAACATATTTTGCGGCATAATTAATTCGTTGAACATTGGATTGCCAGCTATGAGTAAATTATTTAGGGCGTTTAACACATGATTGTTTCCTCCAGCGTTAAACATACGGTATCTGCTGTATACACCTGGAGTGGCAGATTCATAAAGCCATGGATAAGTTTCACGACATTGGCGATTAACAAGAGTCATTACTGTAACAATATACATAGCTCCTAATACTCTATCAGTCCGCTCAGCAGCTGCACTTATAAACATGCGAATTGTATCTAGATTTACCTTTCGTAGAAAATCAATGTTTTTCTGAGGAACAATTTCATTTATAGGATATTTGAAGGGGTGGGCGGGAGGCGGAATTATTGTACGACGCATTTCATTAGATAATTCTGCTCTGTGAAACCAAATATCATAAAGCTCAACATAGAAACATCGCAAATCATCCACATCTAAACCCATAAACCATTCGGGATTCGTATAATAATTGAGTTCATCGATTTTCTGAAAAAGGTCGGTCACTTTTAATTTAAAGCGTTGGTCTGGGCTTTGTGGTTCAATGGGTGCCCAGCGCGTATCTAAGCCCTTTTTACGGGACCAACGAATAAAATTTTTCGCCTTAGCAATAACAGATTCTGTAAGTAATTCGCGTGTGTAAGGATTTTGTGGTGTTTCATTTTTCTCCAAAAGTGTTGCCAATGAGCGCAAATCAAAAGCATAAACGCACTTACCTTGTTCAATAAAGGAAAAAATGTATTCACCACTTAATGTACAAATATCCTCCATAGAGTAAAAATCAGTTGAATTTGTACAAATATCCCGCTGCCACTTTGCTGGACCCTGACGTCTAAATAATCGCAAACGTCCATTTAATCGCCACCACTTTTGTATTTTTTTTACACTACTACCAGAGTCCATTGGGACAATAATGCTATTTACTGGTGTTTCGTCTATCGAAAGCTTAGCCCTTGATTTATAGGGGCGGGGATGTTTGAAATGTAAGCCACAGTATTCACCATGAACCGCAGGATTAGGACATCTTTGGTCGGGGTGATTTCGTGAACGAATGTTTTTGCAGGAAGGAGGCTCCATGTATCCTATTCAGGACAATGTATTTATACCCTCACTTTTTTAGAAAAAAAATGGGACAAAAATAGTACGGGGTCATATGGGAAAATTGATTTGGGCTATTATGCTGAAGAGGTCTAACTTCTTCTTATTATTTTAGCCGTATGATACCTTGCATTTACAATTGGGTTTCTTGTATAAGGATTTTGTTTTGTAGCCCGCATTATATCATGATATGTCGATTCAAAATAATACCTTCCAAACCCAGATTCGCCTTCAAAATCAACTAAGTTATCGCCGTTTTGTATTTTTTCTCCTGTAATACTATTTTCTTTGCCTTCTGGTATTTCAAGAGTAGTTCTACGGATAGGCAAGGGATTAGCCGGATTTGCCATTTTTTGCCGAAGTAGGTTAACTATATCAATCCATCCATTTTCCTGCGCTAATCTCAAAGCTCTACTTACACGTCCTTTCATAACATCATCCCAGAAGGGGGTAATAGTATGTACATCATTTTCTAAAAATATTTTAGCTACATCCCTGTTCCCGTTTTCTATTAAGCCAAAGATATCGCATATCTTCCTTCGTGCGCTTCCGAAATCAGTAACTCTTACAATGTTTCGTATACGTGCAATAAATAATCTAACCATTTCAGGATATCCTAATTCACATGCTAATCCTGCAGCTTTATCAAAAACAGTTCCCCTACGAAGTGATGACAATACAGGCTTATTCTTTTTACGTTTGTACCCTAAATCCCATTTTGCTATCCTATCGATATATACTTTAACCTTTTCTAAATTTCGTTCCCTAATGTAGTCGTATAATCGCTGCTCTTGATGAGCTCTAGATTGCCATATATCGGATAACCATTTTTCTTTAAAAGAAGCTCCTCCATGCTTGCCGCTATGCTTGCTAGCCCGCTTACTTTTATTAAGCTTTGTACGCCTAGAATTTTTCCGGGTTACTTTTAACATCTACATACATATGTTATTTTATTTCAAAAACAGTAAGAAAAGATATTGATATATTATATCATTGTCCTTAACTATTGCCCAGTTCCTGTCTATAAAAAATTATTACTCTTGCCTTTTTATTTTAGCCGTATGATGCCTAGCATTTTTAATTGGCTTTCTTGTATGGGGATTTGGCTGTTTTCGCCGAATTAATTCATCATATGTCGATTTAAGATAATACCTTTTAAACTTCAATTCATTATCAAAATCAACCAAGTCATTACCATTTTTAATTTTTTCAAATGAAATGACATTTTCCGCACCTTCTGGTATTTCAAGAGTAGTTCTACTGATTGGCAAACGGCTAGTAGGACTTGCCATTTTTTGTTGAATTAGCTCAGCAATATCATCCCATCCTTTTGTTCTTGCCAATTCCAAATCGCGTGCACTAAGTTTTTTACACCATAAATTCCTATCTTTGTTTTCAATAAACATTTTAGCTAAATCCCTATGCCCATCAAAAATTAATTTACTAATATCACAGGGGTGATTAATGTCCACATATTTCAATGCTCCAACAAATAACTTAACAATCTCACGGTGTCCTAATTGACATGCTAAACCAGCAGCTTTTCTAAGTATATCTGAACCTTCACCAGGGGTTCCTAAACCAATTTTTGCAGATTCCTCCCATTTTCGTATTCTATCAATATATATTTTAACTTTTTCCGCATTATGTAATCCAATATAGTGGTATAATCGCTCAATTTGATGTGGTTTAGATTGCCAAATACTTGCTAACCATGTTTCTTTCAAAGAAGCTCCTCCATGCCGGTACTGACGCTTACGCCTGGTTGCTCTTAGCATCTACTAATATACTCTTTTAATTAACAATCAAATAAAGTTGCAGCTATTTATCCAGACTTAAGGTTTTTCAGGAAATACGCATTGCCACTTGTACATGACAGGAAGATAGTGTTTCAACGGAAAAAAAGTCCCCAGAGGGGGTCAAAAGAACCCCATTTCTAAACAAAATTGGTCAAAAATTGACGGTCATTCAAACCATAAACGTTAAGTCATAGTGCGTTAAAAAACCACCCAAAAAAGCCCGGAACAAGATATAAATGAGCTCAAAGACTGTATCAACTAAGACGACTGTTCCCAAGACTGCGAAGGCTGCTGCCACAAAGGCTGAGCCCGCACCCGCTGTAACCCCCGCTGCCGCCACCTCTGGTCGCAGCAAGACTGCCACTCCTGCAGTAGCTGCTCCCGTAGTAGCTGCCCCTGTAGTGGCTGCCCCCGCAGTAGCCGCCGCTACTGCTGAGCCTGAGGCTGAGCTGAACCTTGTAGCCGAGTTTAACAGCCAGGTATCCAAGGTAAATGAGCTCCGCAACACTCTGGGCACTGTTCTGGCTGACATGAAGAAGCTGGAGAAGCGCCTGGCACGCGAGATTAAGAAGGCTGGTCGCAGGCGCCGCACGCGGGCACCTCTGCTCGACGAGGCTGGCAACCCTGTACCCAAGAAGCCCAGTGTATTCACCAAGCCCCAGCAGATTACTGATGCCCTGTGCGTCTTCCTGGGCAAGCCCAAGAGCACTGAGATGAGCCGCTCTGATGTAACCCGTGGCGTAATGGACTACGTGAAGAAGAACAGCCTGAACAACAAGCAGGACATCCTGCCTGACGCTGCTCTGCGTAAGCTTCTGAACGTAAGTGAGACTGAGAAGGTGACCATCCTCAACCTGCAGCGCTTCCTGAAGCACCACTACGTGAAGGCGCCTGTGGCTGTATAAGCAACTGGACCAAAATAAACTCAAATACAAAGAAAACATAACCGAAAACTAAAAAGCTAATAAAAAAATAGGTTCAACTAGGTCATATTCTTAATATGATATAGATGCCCCTTAGCTCAGTTGGTTTACCGTAAGGTCCATTGAGAGCATTTGGCTGTTATTGCCAACCCATAAACCGGAAGGTCGTCGGTTCAATCCCGACAGGGGCAGATATCTTTTATTATGGTGTTATACACTCTAATATAAGGTCCTGTAGCTCAGTTGGTAGAGCTAATAGCGAAAGCTATCTCTTATTAGTCTTATGACACTAACGAAAGCTGAAAGTCGTGGGTTCGAACCCCACCTGGACCATCTTTTTTTTGAAAATTTATAGTTTGTACATTTTTAATTAAAATCAAAACTTGCGTGAACGCCGTGATTTACGATTTTTACGACGCCTATTTTTTCTACTACGCCCTCCTGCTTTAGCTGGCGCCTCCCAATACAAAAGCGTTTGAATAGGACCACGACCACCAACTTTCTCTCTTGTAATTTTATTGTAGTAGCGGTCGCTAGTATCAAGTGCCGTATCGTGTGTAAATTTCAGTAGCTCAGCACGTCTATTAGTTTCAATAGTTTTAAGCATAATAGGAGTAAAAAGAGGTTTACCATAAAAAAGGTTGTTTCGAAATGCTGAGCTCATAGAAATATCAACAAATCCTAAACTAGGTGCGCCGTGCTCTTGGTCTTTATCACAACCTAAAAGTGCGCAGCCACCTGCACCACACGCAGCGAATTTAGGGGCTGATAAAATACTTTTCATCATTTCGCCATTAGAGCAAGTATCAGTTTGACAGTGACCAACAACAACCATTTGAAAGGTTGAACCAAGGCTAGCACAGACATCAGCAGGTTTTCCGAAAGAATAAAACCGTGTCCATAAGGCAGAGCCTTTTTTATTATCACTAGCTCCTAAATTATTTAATAATGCATGGTCAGCATCTGTAAGCGCATCAAAATCACCGGATAAATCCAATTTATTCTGCAGATTAATAATTGAATCTGTTATATCTTCAATTCCCTGACTTTCCTGACTATGAAATCCGCCATGAACAAAGGCAAGTTCTAAACTTAACCGTAGGACAATGTAGGGACAGCATTTATAAAAGGGTAATAAACATGAGCGGCGCGTAGCACGATTGCCAAAAAAACTAATAGCGGATTTGTGCACCCAAGACTTGTAAAAGTTTGGTAGCTCATCACTATTTTCCTTTATTACACTATGATAATCGTGATTTCCAATAGTAAATCTAACATCAGACCCATTTAATAATGCGCGGTTTCGTAAATTGAATAAGTACACGTGAAGTAACAATTCAATATCACCAACAGAGTCGGGTATTTCTGACTTTCCATTACGTGCCCCATCAACAATATCCCCTATAATAATTAGAAGTGTTCTTGATTTTAGCCACTTTGTTTCTCGGAATAGTGAGTCACGTGTTTCTTCATCGCCAGTATTATCTATTAATCCTGCCTTTGATAAAAGTGAGTTTAACTTATACACATCTGCGTGTATGTCACTAGTGACATATACTTCATCATAATCTGCACTTCTGATATTATGCGGAAAACTATTATTTAAATGGAATTCATTAAGTTTATTACTAATAGAATCTGGCAACAAACTTTTTGGTTTTATTTCTGAAAAATCTGCCTGAGTAATAATAAATTCTTCGCTCATAAGTATCCTATTAATTGGTCTGGAAATATTGCCACCATTCGGGATTCCAACTAGGATAAGTTTTCTTAAACTCATATAGCGCCTGAAGTTCTGGTGCCAAAGTTCCAGTATTCCACTTTGTCCACTGTATATCCTCCATCATAGTAGAAACATTGTCATCTTCACCACCCAAAATACGGATAGCCTTATTGAGTATATCAATTTCTGCTTGTAGTTTCTTTTTCATGTCTGTTTGCCGCCAGTTAGAGAATGTATGACGTGCCCATACTACATCAATTGTCTCATTATTTTGAAATGCGTGTAGGGCGGATTTCCACGGCACAATCGGTAAAGTTGGCGTATAATCAGAACCCATAAGAACACATAGCTCAATAAACTGAGTCTCTGATAGTCTAAGCCCACTACGAATCTTCTGAGGATTATAGTCCTCCCATGAATCCCAATCAACAGTCTTAGGAACTAGAAGAGTACAACCACGTGCAATAAAGTCATAATCATAACTTGCTACAGCATCAATAATTCTACGTCTAAACCAGTAAGCTAGTAAAGTATCAGCTTCACAGTTTGCGCAGATAAACATAGTACCAGTAGCATAAAGAAATTTCTTTACCAAATCCTTAATCTCATGGGATAGACTGGGATACTTTGACTCCAAATCGCGAATCTCCTTTAGTAACCCTTCACGCTTAACTGAATCTAACTCAACTTCTAGAAGGGTTTTTAGTAAAGTACATCGGTCAATTGCGCTTCGTCGCTCTTCAGTCCGTTTATCGTTCACACTATCTTTTTCTACAGGTGGCTTTCCGTCAAATACGTAAATAACCTTAATATTATATTTGCGAAAATGCGCAATCTGGGCAGCAATAACTTCCAGTGGTGACTCACCACGACTAATAGCTCTATAAAGAAAGCACTGTATATCAATACCTATTCTGTTTTTTGACCATTTATTCCAATCGACCGTAGTAATAATCTCAGGAATAGTTTTCTTAATGCATATATGTAGACCGCGGATACCCATAGTAAATAGTGTTTGTGTTTGAAAAACAAAATATGCCACGTATCGTGTCAAATTTTCTGTTCCAAGTATTAAAAAAATAAGTGAAAAATTTGTTTTCGCTTTTGTCGCTCTGCTTTTGTCGCTCTGCTTTTGTCGCTCTGCTTACCTAAGGTTGCTTGAGCTTACCTAAGGTTGCTTGAGCTTACCATAACCCCTTCATCTTCTGCATCTCCGCCTCCTGCTTCACTGCTGCATACTCCTGTGACAGTGTATCCACCCAGCCCGCCGGTGGCTCAGTCATGAGCTCCTTGTAGGTCAGAAATGACAAGAAAGCCCTGAGGTGGGGCTCAGCAGTGGGCTTGAAGTGCAGGAAGTAGCCTAGCTCAGGCTCCTGGTAGGTACCCTTTACCTTCTCCAGTCGTTCTGGTGAGCACTCCACGTAGACAAGCTTACCCTTGATAATCGTATCCCTGCTACATGGGTCAGCCTGAATCCACGGATTACGATTCCAGCTCTGCTCAAAGCCGTCATCCCCAAAGTTGCTAGGGAAAGGCACGCCAGTCCACATCTTTGGTCTCATTCGGACCGATGAGGTTTCAGTCCAATTCAGGTGCTGGCAACTGACCCAAACATCAGTCCCCGCATCCAGAAGAGGCTTTACAGCGTTAAAGGACGGCTTGATGTAGTCGAAGCTCATTTTGTGCTTTAGGAGTATGCTTCTTTGGCAGACCCTTGGCTTATTTAAAAATGCTAAATATGTTTTCAATTTTTTTTATATTTACATTTACTTCAATAGCAAATGTGAAAAAGTTTTTTTGTTTTGTTTTGTTTTGTTTTGTTTTGTTTTGTCGCTATGCTTTTGTCGCTATGCTTACCAAAGGTTGCTACGCTTACCAAAGGTTGCTCCGCTTACCAAAGGTTGCTCCGCTTACCACAATCCCCTTTTCTTTTGGTCATCTGCCTCCATCTTCCTTGCCTGGTACTGCTGTGACAGCGTGTCCACCCAGCCCGCTGGTGCCGTAGGCATGGCTTTTTTGTAGTCTAGATACATGAAGTTGGCAGTAAGCTGGGGCTCTGAGACAGGTCTGAATTTGAGGGCGTGCCCTAGCTCTGGAACAGCGAAAAGCTTGCCCTTGATTATGGAGCCCTTTCTGCAGGGGTTAGCGAAGACCCAGGGGTCGCGGTTCCAGGACAGCTCCGCAATGTCAGGGTATGCGCTGTTAGGAAAGGGTACGCCCGTCCAGTCCTTGGGTCTCATCTTGATTTGGCTTGACCAGCCATAGAGGTCGCTGCATGGCACCCAGACATCTTGCCCAATCAGGGGCTTGATACCGTCAATGTAGGGCTTAAGGTGGTCGAAGTTCATTTTAGCTTCTTTGGCTAGCGCTTCTTTGGCTTATAAGGTGCTTGCTTCTTTGGCAGACCCCTTGACTTTCTATTAAATATCAAACATGATTTCAATTTTTTCAACTTTTCCTACGTATATCCCCTTCTAGTATCGGATTTGTCATGCGCATTGACAACATCTTCCCTTTGCTAGCCTTCAATTCATTTGCTTTAGCAAGAAAAGCGGGCTTGTATCTATTCCATAAATCACACCACTTTTCCGTTTCGACCTTACTAGAAAGCCAGTTAACCAAAAAGTCACTCATTTCAAAAGCTAGCGCAGCCTTCAATACATAGTAGGCAAATACAGATGTATCTTCATCCCACACAGCCGGAGCACGCGCCAAAACTGCATACGCCTGATTACGTTGCCAGTCAACCTGTTTTAACCATGTATTGCCATCAGTATCATCTTCGGGAGAATGAATAATACACCACATCCATTCAGCATTAAGTTCAGTAGCAGCCTCAAAAAGCGCCTCAGTAACATTGCCATTTCCTAAGGAGTGTTCTAGGCAGGATTTCAATTCACCACCAATAGAAACATCCCAACTCAATGCATGAATACATTCGTGGATTAATACACGGTCCCACTCCTCCAAACGAAAAATAAAGACCTCAGGAAAGCCCCAGCGCGCCCACCCTCCATTAACTTCAGCACGTGTCGGAAAAATATGTGGTTCAACATTACGGTCACTAGGAATTCGCCACCAATTAATACAGAATCCATCGGGTGCCCCTAGAAAATTCAATATACGAAAGCCCCACGCTACCTCTTTTTCAATAATCGATAAAGCTACACCTGTATGAATCCAAACTAACATCTTATATTTATTATCAGTATAGCAATGGCATTCAGTGTCGGACCTTAAAATCCAGCCACTAATAATTCCATTATCCCAAACCTGCTTCTGTAGCTGGTTCAACTGTAACTTTTCTTTTTGCTGCTCTGGGCTTAGGCTTTGATTTGGGTTTGGTTTCGCTAACGACTTCTGTAGATTCAACAATTGCGTTCCCAGTTTCAGCTGTGCTTCGTTTTTTAGTCTTTCCAGTTCCTTTGGGTCCGCTTTTCTTTGTTGTAGTTGCATTGTAGGCGGCACTGTCGTCCACGCCATCTTCTCTAGGCTCCATATTTCCTGGAGTATCGGTTCCATAAACCCCTACTGGTAATGCAGATTCTAATTTTTCTAAAACAGCAAGCTCCTCCATATGAGCAGTTTTCCAGAAAGCAGTACATATATCAAGTAACATCTTTTCCAGACTAATAGGATTGCGATACGATGTATTTGGTTCCGCAGTCGCAACAACACTAATAGCAGCCTTGAACATGGTAGCTGTACAATAGCCCTTCAATAGGGCATTTTCAATAGCAGCACTATATCCATCTAAAAATTCAACACCTGTTTGGCATAAACCCAATAAATCATATACACGTTCACGAATCCAAAGTGCCAAAAGAAGGGGTGGCTGCTCAACCTTTTTAACGGAAGCCTTAATACACCCGCGCAACATTTCAATAATCAAGTCCTCATAGCAGTTCGAAATTAGTCTGGGATAAGATTGTTTTTCTGTGCACGGTTGCCCCCATTTTGTCAAAGCAAAGGCTCTGTCCATGCGCCCTTCAAATGCCACATAGGAGTCAACTAATGCTGGATGAGCAGCCCAGGTTTTTCTCCACACTTCTTCTGTTGGCACAGGTACACGCATGCGCACAAATAAATCTTCAATTACCGTCAATGCGCCAGTAATTTCACGCGCACATAACCAAATCATACCTGTTCCACCTTCAGGACATACACGGGTTTCCATAATCCAGCGTAAACGAATAGCTGCTGCTAAACTGAGATTATGAGCACGACGCAGCAACACAAGTTTTCGTTTACTGGTCTTCAATCCTGAAAATACATCGCCTGCTGAGAAAAGCATAGAAAGTACCTCAACAAGAATTTGTTTGTCCTGCATTGACATATCAGGAATATCAATTTCAAAATGATATGGACTACAATACACACGGCACTCATAATCATCATTCACTTTAAACATACGTATGTCTTTTGGATATACATCAGCAACACTAACCCCAAGGCTATCGGCTAACATCTGACGTGCGCAGCGTGTTTTACCAGCTCCAGGAGGTCCAACATAAATCCATGGAAAGTGTAATTTCTCCATTCACCCTGCCTAATAAAGGGGTTAAACCTTTACGCCCTAATCTAGTTAGGAAGATGGAGTTCTGCATACCTTGGCAGAATTGGAATATTGAAGATATTCAATACGGTGTATCGCAAACTAATACGCGAATCGAAAACGGGCTATTTATCCCAATTTATTTTGCTGATAAAAATGTTAAATGTCAGGCATTTCATTTATTATCACCAGAATTAACAAGACAGGATATTGAAACAACAAAAGAAGGAATTTATATTATAGTAAAAATCCCAAAAAATAGTGATTTTGCAAAAAAACTCAAAGAATTTGATGACCGTAATTTACAAATAGCTTCAAAACATCAATCGGAGTGGTGGGTAAAATCCGCTACTCAGATAGTATATAAAACAGCTTTAAAAAATCTACCAACAGGTGAAATTGAATGGCGATTACAAATTCCTGATTCTGGTATTTTCTCTTGTTATGACACAAACCGAAAAAGCTGGTATGCATCAAATGAATCGGGCTTGGAAAAACGTAAATGGAAAATATTAGCGCGAACCTCAGGACTCTGGATAAATGAGACAAGCTTTGGAATGGATTGGAAATTAATAGGGGCTTTTGTAGTTTAGTTTGCGGGTCTGAAAGCAGCAAACAATATAAGAAGATTGTAAAAGATAAGAGGAAAAGAAACAGTAAATAGAAAGAAAGCTAGTAGTAGGTCAGGTATATCATTCATATAGTTTTGTACATCTTGACCTTGTAACTGCGTCTTCGTAGTTAACTCTTCAAGTGGCTCAGCATCAAGTTCCTGAATCATATTGGTATCTTGTGCTTGCTCTTGCTCTTCCTGCTCTTGCTCTTGCTCTTCCTGTTCCTCCTCTTGCTCTTGCTCTTGCTCTTCCTGTTCCTCCTCTTTCTCAGAAGCCTCAGAATCCGTCTCATCATCAGATTCAGGCAATGGTGTTAGTGCCAGCTTCGCCAGTAAAAGGCTAGTCTGATTTTGTACAAACTTCATAGGCTCACTATGACAATCTGCTAGCCTTTTCACATTATTGATAGCTGTGTAATACTCACCATTTACGCCCAAATTTACACAAAACTTACGGAAGTCAATTTGCGTCTCTGCAGGAAGGTTATACCAGCTTTCAAGAGTATTTAGAATAGTTAAATCAGTTACAGTGCGATTAGACATATTTTTTGGGTACACATACACAAAAAATATTGTATTCAAATTTCCACCTAAATTCATGAATTAGCTACAATATCGCGTAAATTAGATATTGTGACAGTAGTAATAGATGAACTAATTAATATACCGGGAAGTATAGCTAAAAATAACACAGCTAGTATAAATTGTTGTAAATATTCTGGATTACGGGAAAAGTAGTAAAGTGCCAGCCCATAACTGAAAATGGAAACAGACATGGAAAAAGCAACAATCATAGACATTAATTTAGAATTATTAGCAGTATCCTTGGGAATCAGTGTTGAAAAGGTCACTATGATTAAAGTGAATAGCACTATGCATATTGTTACTCCAATGAGATATATTGGATTCATCCTAGTTAATGTGAAGAAATCTCAAAAACCAACTCTGCCAATATTCGGGGATTTAACTATTTTATTTATTAAGTCATGTGGTTTACCTACATTAGTCGTTACGAAAACAAACATAGTGGCAAAAATTAATAGTGTTATAACAACAGGTACAAAAACACCCCGCCAATAGATTGAACTCATATCTTTGCCTTCTATGTCTTCTCTAGATGCCATCTATTTAGAGCTTTGAAATTACAGCTTCTGCACAACCCTGCTTTAAGACATCTGGAACAATAGGTGGTGTCAAACCTGTACCAGCTGGTCCTGTTAATACAACTGGTGTTACATAGTTGGCGCAAGCCACCTGTTTTGCTGAAATTGTCGGCAGAAAAGATAAATCCATCATTTTCATATTGATATCATAATCCTTGTATATAAGAACTAAAATGTAATATACAACTACTGAAAATAGTAAAAGCCCTAGTAAAATACCCCCAACTAAAGCAAGAATTTCCTCAATATGTTTAGGTCGAACAATTCCAAGACTACCGCCAACAGGTGCGCTGGAATCAGCAGCTTTTTCATTTAGTTCATCTTGTAGTGTATTTTGACTTGCCTGTCCATTTAGATAAACAGCATCATTTTTAATATCAGTGGCAGGATTAATCCGTTGACATTGTAAAGCACGCGTTAAATATATACCTTTATCACTTGTAGTAGCGGCAACAGCAGCTGCATCTTTTTTGCTCTTCAAGTCAATAGTTGCGACAACACTACACATATTGCGTACACGTTCCAAAGTCAGTTCATGCTGTGGTGCTGGTGGATAAGCGTTGCTAGTTAACTGTAATCCACGTATAGTTGCTGCATCAGCAGCGCTGATAAAAACCGGCTGTAATATAAACCAAGTCAGTGAACTTTCAGCATCTTGACATTGTTGCGCAGCATAAGGTTTATCAGAATTTCTATTACGTATATCTATTCCTTTATACATTACAACAGGTCCATCAGTAATAAGTTTTTCAAGGGATTGATTACGATTGCTGGCATTTTGACTGACCAATTCCGAAAAATAGGGATTAGCCCGCGTATTATCAATAGTAATAGGTATAGCTACTGCCACCTGGTCAAATTGATTAAATGTGCCACGAAAGTATAAATTCATTTCCAAGTCATAATTTGCCGCTGCCTTAAAATTTCTATGTGCACCGGCTTTCCAAAGGACTGTATCATAAAGATTGTATTTCGTTGTGTTATAACTTAGCTCTGTTAACATTGATTCATCCACATTCAAGCCATCCACACCAGGTCGACTAGAGATAGTTTTAGTTCCCACTACGGGCGCAGCAAAGATAAGGCTACAGGCATTACATTTAGGCATATCAGCAAGAGCCATAGTTTTCGGCAAATACAATGGTGTTTCATCACACGATAGACCTGCAGCGGGGTCTCTTAACTTCACACTCATTCTCTTTATGGGTATGTGTTTTTATAAAGATTATAAATACACAAAAGTAAAAAGCCAAAACAAAAAGCAAAATCTAAGAAACATAGGGAATATAACGTGGCAAAGTATATCTATAGGTTGTTGCTACATAGGTCTGTCCAAGTAAAGGCACCGCAACTGTATCACCACTGGTAATTTCATCACATCCATTATCGTCTTCACAATCTCTATTTTTAAATGTAACAGGTACTTGAACAGGATTTATACCATCACTGCGTGTATAGTAATTATAGCGCTCCTTTGCCACTGCAACCTTTCGTCCAAATAATGGTAAAAGTGTGCGATTGGGTGTAGCAGACGTAGCAGTACCACCTGGCGCTGTTAAAACACCCACTTGTTGAAATTGCTCAGGAAGACCCTGAGTTGGTATATTAAGTGGTATGACAGGAACACCGGGCGGTGGTATAAAACCACGTACATCAGCAGGACCACTGTAACTACGTTCGGGAGCCGTAGGTTTGAGTCTATTATATTCACGCTGATGCTCACGGAATTCAATAGCAGGTACATTAGGCTCTGCCAAGTCAGGTTTAGTTACATAGTTAATATCCTCAACATACTTTTCTTGTGTCAATGGGCTAGCAAACCGCACCTGTTTTTTTACTGGTAATCCTGTATCGCTGCCACTGCCACTGCTTCCACTCAAAATCGTTATTGCCATTGGTTTCTGTGTGTGAATGTATATTCCCACTAATAAAGTCACCAATACTACAATAACAAATGCTACAAAACCAGTATCCATACAGAAAAAGCCAGGAGGGCAAACAGCGTTCACAGCAGCAACAGCACCACCCATCATGCGTTTGATAAGGCGACCTTTAACCATCTTCCACTATTTCGTGTCAGGTTTTTTATCTAAGCCCCTTGTTTTTTTAATGTTCTCCCGTGCTAAATCAGTCAAAGACATTTGCGAAGTTCTGTATACATCTGTCCACACCTGTGGATTTGCAAAATAGGTGGACATGTGTCCCAACTTTTTAATAATCTTAACAAGAGGATTTTTAATCTCAGTTAGCGGGTCTGTTGGATATTCGATTGCTTCACTAGTGAATCCTTCGGGCAGATAATAAGTTTTTTTCTTTGATACTACATGTAATAGTCCTAAAAGCATTACGATTAGCGCTAAAATTCCAATAGCTAAGCCAACTGGTCTCAAAACATCAGAAGCAGACATCTCTATTAAATTACTTCCTATTTTTAATCGACAATAAACGACGGTTCTTACGATTTTGTTTTCTTGTTAACTTTTTCCTTCCTCCAAGACGTAAACTACCGCCATCAACATTATTATGTACCTTTCTTAGTTTAAATATAGTTTCAAATTGATTTAAAGCATCCTTAGAACTAATACGTTCTCTAGGATTTCTTCTAATCATTCTTTCAATTAAGGGCTGCCAAATATACAAGTGTTCTGGTAAACTTAATACTAATTCAGGTCCATCATATTTCTCAGCAAATTTAAAAATTGAACTCATTAAGGGTTTTTTCATAAGTAATTCATATATTACAAGTCCAGCCGAAAATACATCAGCCTTTAACATATGACGATGGTCTACAAATTGTTTATTTTCATTTTTGCGCCAAGAATTAAAAGTTGCATGATAAAGATTTGGAGATGTATAATGAGGAGAAATTCCAGTTGCTACGCAGGTTTTATCCTGAAAATGACACAAAAATTCAACATCAATTAATTTAAGATTATTAGTAGATTTTTCTAAAATAATATTTTCAGGTTTAATATCAAGATGTGCAAATCCTAAACTATGTAAGTACACTAGAGTATTCAGTAACTGATATACTATACCAATAATTTTATCAAGTGATACTTTTGGACTATCAGGTTTCACTAAATCATATAGTACAGTGCCCTCTATATATTCATATAACATGCATATAGTCTTGTCATTTAGTGTATCCGATATAAAAATTAAATTAAAATGTTTTAA
>Ga0114958_10001497_pt1 | contig 18382 bp, 18 predicted proteins | sample C_130208_EF_Meta_FD_89577 | JGI IMG/M metagenome (GOLD analysis project Ga0114958, IMG submission 89577) | Freshwater microbial communities from Lake Croche, Canada to study carbon cycling - C_130208_EF_MetaG | ecosystem: Environmental > Aquatic > Freshwater > Lake | place: Lake Croche, Canada...
ACGGGGTCTGTGCCGGCTGCAACATGCAGGTTACCAACCAGTCCATCCTCGAAGTCAGGGCTGAGAAGGAAATCGTTGGCTGCCCGCAGTGTGGGCGGATTCTTTACGAACCGCAGTAATCCTACGGGGTAGGAGGCTTGGGATTTTGGCGCCGCGCGTTGTTCGCCTGCGCTGCTACCAAAGTCTTGGTCGTTCTGTTCCAAAGCGACCGATTTTTCTTCAGCCCCGCCCCGAGAGGATTCAGTCTCAAGACATGAAATCTACTCCAAAGTCCTTACCCTACGAATTTCTCAAGAAACTGCTCAATACCCCGTCCCCCTCAGGATTCGAAACCAAAGGGCAGAAAGTATGGGTTGATTACGTCGGTCAGTTTGCCGATTCCGTGGAGATCGATTCCTACGGCAATGCCTACGCCATCTTGAATCCAGCCTCTGGGAAGGGAGACCCAACAATCCTGATCAGCGGCCATGTCGATGAACTGGGACTGATGGTCTCGCACATCTCCGAGGAAGGATTCCTTTATTTCAAGGGCATCGGCGGAGTGGATAAAGGGCTGATCCGCGGCCAGCGCGTTACGGTTCATGGGGCTAAAGGTTCAGTTCCCGGAGTCACCGGACTTCTCGCTATTCATCTGCAGGAGCCAGACGACCGCAATAAGGTTCCCGAGATACACGCCATGCACATCGACATCGGCGCCACCTCACGGAAAGAGGCTGAGAAACTGGTCTCCATCGGCGATGCGGTCACCTACTCGGCGGAGTTCCAGGAGTTGGCGGGAGGACGCTTCGCGGCGCGCGGTTGCGACAACAGAATCGGCGCATGGGCTGCGGCCGAAGGTTTACGTATCGCCTCCCTGAACAAGAAAAAACTCCAGGCGCAGCTTGTGGCTGTTTCTACCATCCAGGAGGAGAACGGGCTCTACGGGGCCTCGATGGCCGGCTACCGGGTCCATCCGGATGCGGCTCTCGTCGTCGACGTCACCCACGCCACGGACATCCCCAACTGCTCCAAAGCCAAGCATGGCGAAGTCCTCCTGGGAAAGGGACCGGTCCTTAGCCTCGGGAGCGTGAACCATCCCGTGGTGAACGAGCATCTCCGCGAGGTAGGAAAGAAGGTCGGCATCGCCCTGCAGGTGGAGGTGAACCCCCGCTGGACCGGAACGGATGCCGACGCCATCTTCAAGCAGAAGGGGGGCATTCCCACCGTCTCCATCGGCGTGCCAAACCGCTACATGCACTCTCCTGTCGAGATGATCCAGTATTCCGATCTGGAGGAGACCGCGGAACTCCTAGCCGCCTTCGCCATCTCGGCAAAAAAAGGGGAGCGCTTCGGGGTCAAGCTGTAATACCATTGACACGATTAGTCTGGTGGAATTGGCGAAGGGATTTTGTTGATGGGCTAGGCGTAAGACCTAGGGCATCCAAGCCTGTGGGTATGGGCGCGGTAGCCTGCGGCACATGCCGCAGCCTCGAAGAGGTGGCACCGAACGCCGAACGCCGAGTGACGCGAGTCACGGAGTAGCCTGACCCGCTACTGCTGGGACAGTACCGAAAGGGACGAAGGCATGGGGAGATGCTGAGGCAAAGGCGGATGCCATCAATCTGTAGATAACCCGATGGATGACAACAACGCCCATCGCCGAAAGAACCAGCTGACTCCACCGGAATAAGAGTGGAGATGGTACAAAGGGGAGACGGCAAAAGGCCGACTCTCTCAGTGCTCCGTGGCTTGTTCGGCACCGAGACCCGTGTTGGCACGGACAACCAACTCGGGATAGAGCGCTTCCGCGGTGCGTTCCCTTGCGAAAAGAGATCCGATTATCGCCCCAAGGAAGCCCATGGGGATGCTGATGATGGCTGGGTTTTTGAGCGGAAAGAACGGATCCTTCATGAAGTCCGGTCCGACAGCGATCAGGAGAATGCTGGAGAGGAGTCCGACCAGAAGTCCCGCAACGGCTCCTGCGGTGGTGAAACGCTTCCAGAAGATCGACAAGACAATCACGGGAAGATTGGCGCTCGCTGCCACGGCGAAGGCGAGGCCGACAAGGAATGCCACGTTGACGGCGGGCCCGATCAGGATCGCGAGGCCGATGGCCAACGCTCCGACAACGATTGCGGTGACCCGCGCAACCCGAACCTCCTCGCCGGGCAGGTGATCCTTCCCGTGACGGATCACATTGGTGAAAAAATCATGGGCAAAGCTGGTGCTGGCACTGATGGTCAGGCCGGCGACCACCGCCAGGATGGTCGCGAAGGCAACGGCGCTGATGAACGCGAAGAAGACTTCCCCTCCAAGTGTCCGGGCAAGCTCGGGAGCGGCCATATTGGTGCCGCCGTGTCCCTTGAGGTAGTCGGGACCGAGAATGCTAGCCGCCCCGAAACCGAAGAAGGTGGTCATGATGTAGAAGAACCCGATAATCACCATCGCCCACACGACGCTGGTGCGCGCGGTCCTGGCGTCGGGCACGGTGTAGAAACGGATCAGGATATGGGGTAATCCGGCGGTCCCGAAGATGAGAGCCATGCCGAGGGAAAGCTGATCCCAGGGGTTTTTGAACAGAAGGCCGGGAGTCAGGAAGTTGCGGACGACTTTCTCTCCGTCGACTCCGGTCGACGTGATCGCCGTGAGCGATGAAAAGAACTTCCCGAGGTCGAAGTCGAAGCGTTTGAGCACCAGGATGCTCAGGAAGATGCTCCCGCTCATGAGAAGCACGGCCTTGACAATCTGTACCCAGGTGGTGGCGAGCATGCCGCCGAATACCACGTAGACGACCATCAGGATGCCGACCCCGACGACGGCCACCTCGAAGGTTACGCCCGGTAGAAGCTGGCGAACCAGGGTGCCTGCCCCGACCATCTGGGCGATCATGTAGAGGAGAGAGACGGTGAGGGTACTCAACGAGGCCGCGGCGCGGACTGGACGAGGACTGAGGCGGTAGGCCAGCAGGTCGGCCATGGTGTACTTGCCGGCGTTGCGTAGCGGTTCGGCCACGATGAAGAGTACCGTGAGATAGGCCACCAGGAAGCCGACGGAATACATGAATCCGTCGTAGCCATTGAAGGCGATCATTCCCGTGATCCCCAGAAAACTGGCGGCACTCATGTAGTCGCCCGCGACGGCCAGTCCGTTCTGCCATCCGGTAATGCGGCGACCGGCCGCGAAATAGGCACTGGCACCCGATGACTTGCGGGCGCTGAAGTAGGTGATGAGAAGGGTCGCGAAGACAAATCCCAGGAACATCCAAAGAGCCGTGTGGCTCACGGGGGCGGGGGTGACGGCAAGGATCATGAGATTACCTCGTGCGGAATTTTGCGATCAACCGGGCGGCATCTCGGTCCCACCCCGCGGCGACGCCGATGTAGAGGAAGGCGAGGATCCAGGCCATCAGAAATTGTGAAAGGGCAAAAAGGTAAGCCACATTCAGCACCCCCCAAGCGGGAGTCTCCATCAGTTTGGGAAACCAACCGACACCGATCGGCAAGAGGAAATAATAAATCATGAAGAAAGCCGTCGCAGGCACCACGAAAGACGCCTTTGAGCGGAGAAGCGCGGCAAACCCAGGGTCGGCCTCGATGGCTGCCCAATCCATGCCGCCGACTTCCTCCGCGGCGGTCCGCTCATGGAGGGGTTTCGGGGAGGGATGTCCCAACGGGGCCACGTCTGTCGGGGAAGCCGATATGGGCGTCAGATCCTGAACATCGGAATCGGGGGAAATCATGGTGAATGCGCGGGAGCAACATACTATGCTCCCAGTCGCGGCGCATGACCAAGAAAAAATCGGTTCCGCTCAACATTTTGGTCGCAGTCGACCGTCTCTTCCCCCTGCCCGATCACCTGTTTTCCGCAACAACAAGTTCGCGATCCGTCTCCCGTCGCCGGTAGCTGATTCTCGAGTGAAGCATGCTTGTCAGGCAGGAGACTAGGGTGGAGGCAATCTCCTGCAGTTGGCAGAGGGTCACAGGAGCCTCATCATATTGACCATCGTTGATCCGGTCCTGAAGGATGTCATGGACGAGGTCGTCTAGTCGCTGGGGAGTGGGTCGCTCCAGACTCCGTGAGGCGCTCTCGGCGGCATCGGCAAGACCCATGATAATAGCCTCCACGGTCTGAGGCTTGGGACCGGGATAACGGTAGCTCTCCTCGCTGACTTTCGGAATATCCTCGGGACGAACATTCATGAGAGAGCCCCCGGCACGCGCATCCTTCTCCTGCTGGCACGCACGCTGGTAGAAATATTCGACAACAGTCGTGCCGTGGTGCTGTTTGATCGCATCGATCACGCGGCGGTTCAGTTTGTTGCGGATAGCCAGATCGACCCCTTCCTTCACATGGGAAAGGATGACCAGGGCGCTCATGGTGGGTGTTAATTCATCATGGAGATTCTCGCCGGCCGGCATGTTTTCCGTGAAGTACTCAGGCTTCACCAACTTACCGATGTCATGGAAGTAGGCGGAAACCCGGCAGAGCGTGGCATTGGCTCCGACTTTCTCGGCGCAAGCCTCCGCGAGATTAGCCATTGCCAGCGAGTGATGGTAGGTGCCGGGTGCCTCGAGGCTAAGTCTTCGGAGCAGGGGATGATTGAGGTCCGCCATCTCAAGCCAGGAAATCTCCGTGGTGATCCCGAAAAGCTTCTCGATCATCGGAAGGGAACCGCTGACCAGAACCGCCGTCAGAATCCCCGTACCCACGGCAAGAGCGCTTTCTATACCAAGACTCCACCAGTCCGTGGAGGTGAGGCTATCCCAAAGGACCGGACCGATCAGGCCGGACAGGACTGCCAGGATCCAGACGGCGATGCCTGAATAAAAACCTGCTCTCAGAAGCCTCGAGCGGCGGCGGACCCGAAGAGTGGAAAGAACGGCTACAAGACCCCCGGTGATCGCCAGCAGAAGCAGCACGGGATCTCTCCTCGCATGAAGGACAGACCACCAGAGCGCTCCGACCAGACATGCCGAAAGGCCGATCTGGGGACCCATGAGCACGGACAGGATCAAGGGCGCAAAGGCGTAGGGAAGAAGCAGGGCTACAAGGCGATCATCCAGACGTCCCTCGATTGCCTGGCCTTGCAGAAACTCTCCGATCCCCACCTGTAGCAGGATCACTCCAAAGAAAAGGGCGAGCGAGGAATTTTTCTTTAAGGACGAATCGTTGCTGACCACCGGTTGGACAACGGCAAGGGCAAGCACAAGGAGAGCGTATAGCAGATGTTTAAGCGGATCATGCGGATCACCCGCCAGGCAGAACAGGGCAAGAATTCCTGCGACGGCAAAGATAATCCCAAAACGCAGGAGACGCCCCTCCTCAAGCATGCCGAACATGGTCTCCCTGCTGGCAAGGCGTGACTTCCCGCAACTCATCCCCCGGGCGGCGAGCCTCTGTTTTTTCAGGAAACGGAACATTGGATGATTAATCAAATACGGGTCTCTTGGAGTCCGCGATGCTCCTTATAGGCCGTGATGATGGCCCTAACCAGAGGGTGACGAACGACATCTTTTTCGCCGAAAAGATGGAAGTTGATTCCCGGAGTGCTTGCCAGTGCGCCAATCGCCTCAATCAGACCGCTTGGCTTGTTCTTGGGAAGATCGATTTGAGTCCTGTCGCCCGTGATCACGCACTTCGAACCGATCCCGATGCGAGTGAGGAACATGAACATCTGCTCGGTGGTCGTATTCTGAGCCTCATCCAGAATAATGAATGCCTTGTTCAGGGTTCTGCCACGCATGTAGGCCAAGGGCGCGATTTCAATGATGTTCCGCTCGATGGCGCGCTGGATTTCCTCGGGTTCCAGCATGTCGTGCAGAGCATCGTAGAGAGGGCGAAGATAAGGCAGTATCTTTTCCTGCAGTTCCCCGGGCAGGAATCCCAAGGCTTCACCGGCCTCCACGGCGGGTCGCGTGAGGATGATCCGGCTCACTTTTTCCGCCTTGAGGGCAGCGACGGCCTTGGCAACGGCAAGGTACGTCTTTCCGGTGCCGGCGGGACCGACGCCGAAGGTAATGTCATGGGCATCAATGGCGCGCAGGTACTCCAGTTGGGAAAGGTTCTTCGGAACAACGGGCGGCTTGCGCGGAGAGCACTGGATCCGCTCCTGATAGAGTCCCTCAAGGGGAGCAACCGGAGATGCCGGGATTGTGAGTGAAGGCTCAGGGTGCGGTTCGCGATGCTCCAAGGCGAACAGAAACTCATCCCTCCCGATCACTCCTCCTAGAGAAACGACCCGGCGAAGTTCACCTATCAAATGCCGGGCCTTGGCCACGGCTTCGGCATCCCCCTGGATTTTCATCCATCCGTCGCGGCTGGTGATGCGGATACCAAGTTTGCGCTCCATGAGTCGAAGCAATCCCTCGTCGCCCCCGTACACAGCCTGCAATGCACGGGCGTTGTCGAACTCCAAGGTGACCTCTTCCCCGAAAGCAGACGCCTTCTCCGGATTGCGGACGGAACCCTGTTTTGTTTTCTGTAATGGTCTCTTCAACGACGACGGCTACTTGTAGCCGTAAACCAATGCCCACGGAGTGCGATCCTCGGGGGACTTGAGAATCTGGACGATGGCGAAAAATGTTCCCGTTGCCTTCGGACTGACCCTTGCTCCGGCAAAGCGACCTCTCTGCCAACTTTCGGCATCAACCAGATTGCCGTTGTCGTCGTAAATGTGAACGGAAAGGGTCGCACTCTTCACGTCGGTCGCCATCAGGAACCAATAATTATTTCCTTTGAAGAGTTGGGAACTGACCGCTTTCTTGTCCCGAACCCCGAGGTCGCCGCCCCAAGCATCTTTGCGAACAGAATAACCCTGCTTGTAATAGGGGAGAGCCGCCTCGTAGGCGAACGAAAGGGCATCGTCCACCGTGGCATGGACAAGGCAGGGTGTCCATGCAACGAGCACTATCGCAACGACGGCGAATCGCCGGGTCAGTGGGCCAAATTGACTGAAAGGAAGGAAGTTCACGATCAGTTTCCGGTGGTTCCTTCAACGATCTGTCGATTCACGCCATGCGTGAGCTCATGGATCGATTTGACCTGCTCGGGAGTGATTTTGTCTCCCGCCTCATTGACAATAGGTCCGATTTTCCTCAGCACATCCCGAATGCCGGCAACTAAAGGGTTCTTCCTAAGCCGTCCTCCCATGGATCCAATGCAGCGGTCAAAATAATTCACCAACTCGGGTTGATGAAGGAGTTCCGTTCCATCCTTGGAGAATCCCCCGCCCACGATCGAGGTGAGCACCTCGGTACCCCGGAGCCATCCGCCAAGACTCACCAACTGGGAAAGATCCTGATCATTGAGCTCCTGCATGGCGCCACGGACATCCTGCAGGGCTCCGTCGAACTCCGCCCGGACCCCCCTCCAGTCGCGCTGATCGGCCTTGTCGGTGATGCTCTTGCTCCGGGCAATGACCGACTTGCGGACATTGATCGCCTCGGCCAGCGTCAGAACCTGCCGACCAAGTTCCTTGACGCGCTCGGCATCCTCCGCCTCAACGGCCACAAAACCCTCCGCGATGACATTCCCGAGAAGAAGAGCCGTGCGGGCGCGGTCCTCCGGGGTGCGGGCCTTGCCGTCACGGAGTTGGGCCTTCCAGTTGGGATTGCCTAGTTTATCGAGAACCGCAAAGATTTCGCTGGGGACCGGCACCACCACTTCCTCGACAGCCGCTGCCGGAAAATCGGATAGCGCGATCTTTTTCGGAGGAGTGTCGGCCCTCGCGATCGGGGAGGAAATCAGAAGGAGGCACGCGACCGCCGAACTGATGCAGGTAAGGTGATTCATCGGAAATCGGGAAAAAATACCCTCGCCGAGAGGGGGCTCGCTGTGGAGCATAGGCGAATCGTAGTTCACACGCTGTTGGTTGGATTCAATCTGCAATGGACCGAGAAAGATTACAACACATTCTTGATAACGCGTCGGCCAAACGACTTCTCGTGATTGGCGACCTGATGCTGGACGAGTTTGTCTGGGGAAGTGTGGGTAGGATCTCGCCCGAGGCGCCGGTGCCTATCGTGGAGGTGCAAAGCGAGTCCAGTTACCCCGGCGGAGCGGCAAACGTGGCACGGAACCTCAGGGAATTCACCTCCTCGGTCACCATGCTGGGAATGGTTGGTGCCGATATCTCGGGTGACAAGCTCAAAGGCCTCCTGAGAACAGAAGGGATCTCAACCGAGGGTCTCTTTACGGATCCCTCCATCCCGACAATCGTGAAAACCCGTATCATTGCACAGCGTCAGCAGGTCGTGAGGGTTGATCGCGAGCAGCGCATGGCACCCGGTTCTGCAAGAAAGGATATCCTCGGCAAGGCACGCGAGCTAGTTGAGGGGGCCGATGCCGTCCTCATCGAAGACTACGGAAAGGGATTCCTCGACCAAGGATTGGTAGATGCAGTCCTGGAAGCCGCACGGGCCAAAGGGGTGATTGTCACCTGCGACCCCAATCCTAAAAATCCTCTGGAATGGCCCGGCATCGCCACGATCAAGCCGAACCGTTCCGAAGCCTTCGCCGCCGCGGGTATTCCACTTTCCCCACCTGTTCATCCCGTTGAAAACGACGGCGCCCTGAGGAAGGTGGGTGAAATCCTTCTCAGTCGATGGAATGCGGGTGCTCTCCTGATCACGCTGAGCGAGCAGGGCATGATGCTCTTCCGCAACGGGCAGCCGCCTTATCACACGCCGACGCGCGCCCGGGAAATCTTCGACGTTTCGGGCGCCGGAGACACCTCCATCTCCCTCTACACACTGGGCATCACGGCGGGCGCCAATCCTGAAGAGGCCGCCGAACTGGCCAATCATGCCGCAGGTATTGTCGTGGGCAAACTGGGCACCGCCACCTGCACACGCGCTGAATTGGAAGCGAGTTTCAGGGAGCTCGATTGGGCATGAGTGGCGTGGAAGGCGTGCGTCCCGCCCTCTTTGTCGACCGCGACGGAACGCTCATGGTCGAGGTCGACCATTGTCACGATCCGAAAGACGTCATGGTCTATCCTGGGGCGGCGGAAGTGCTCGCTCAAGCACGCTCCCTCGGTTGGGCCGTGATCATCATCACTAACCAGAGCGGCATCGGCAGGGGCTACTTCACCGTTGAACAGTTCGAATCCGTGCAGGCGGAACTCATTCGCCAACTCAACGGGGCAGTCGACGCCTCCTACATGGCTCCCGACCACCCTGACAATCCCTCACCGCGTCGCAAACCGGCACCCGGAATGATCCTCGAAGCCTCAACAGAGCACGGAATTGATCTGGAACGCTCCTTCATGATCGGGGACAAGGATATCGATATCGAATGCGGCCGGAATGCCGGCGCGCGCACCATCCTGGTGGAGACAGGCTACGGAAAGAAAAACCTGAACTGCGGAGCTGACTTCATCGCGCCGACCGTCACTGAGGCTGTTCGTCTTGTGCTCGCCGGTGCCCTTTGAGTCGTTGAATCCTTTTCGCCCATGAGCATGCCTACATCCAAAACCACAATCGCTCTTGTCATTCCTGCGCGCTGGGGATCAACGCGCTTTCCCGGGAAGTGCCTCCATCCGATAGCGGGCAAGCCGTTGGTCCAGCATGTCTGGGAACGTTCACTCCAAGCAAAAGGCATTTCCTACGTCCTGATCGCCACTGATGACGACCGGATTGCCAAGGCCGCACTCAATTTTGGTGCCGACGTCGTGATGACATCGCCCGATCATCCGAGTGGCACTGACCGGATTGCCGAAGTGGCGGGACGACTCAAAGAGGCGACTCACTTCATCAATGTTCAGGGCGATGAGCCGATGATCGATCCTCTCCTGATCTCTTCATTGGCCAAGACCCTTAAGTGCAATCCAAAGATCGGAATGATCACTGCAGCGACTCCTTTTACTGATCCCAAGGAAGCCGACGATCCTAACTGCGTGAAGGTGGTGCTGAGGCCTGATGGTGACGCCCTCTACTTTTCACGGAGCAGGATCCCGTGCCATCGCGATGCGCAGGACAAAAAAACCCGCATTGCGCCGCTGCTCCACCTCGGCATCTATGGCTACCGGAAGGATATTCTTCGGAAACTGGTCCGCTTCACCCCGAGTCCTCTGGAGCAGTGCGAGAAACTGGAGCAACTCCGCGCCCTCGAGCACGGCATCCCGATCCGCGTGGTCTTGACCTCCCATCGTGGCGTTGGGGTCGATACTCCCGGCGATGCGATCCGGGTGGAAAAACTACTCCGCTCCTGATAGAGAACCTCAAGGAGGTTGAGCCAACAACGCGCTCAGAGCCCGAACTCGAGCTGATTTCCTCCGGTGAGGGACCAGGCGTCGATGCCGCGGCGTCTCAGGTCCAGAGCGAACTCGTCGGCATAACCGTGCAGGGTGAAGACACGGGAAGGCTTCACAAGATCGACCATCTCCATCAGTTCGCCATAATCGGCATGGTCGGACAAGGGAAAGACCGAGTCGCATCCATAACGATAGACGGCCCCCTCATCGAGCCCCCAGCCGGTGATCATGGCGATTCTTTTTTCGGTGATTTTTTCCAGCATTGCGGAACCCTTCGTCATGGGAGGAGAGATCAGGACATGCCCCGCGACCTGCTCCGGCTCAAAACGCGTATAGGCCGGAAAGACTGCTCCCAGCTCCTCGTAGAGACGGGTCATCTGCCAGATGGAGCCGTGGAGCATCACGGGGAGTTCGGCGCCCGCAAGAGCTGCTAGGATTTCCTGGGCCTTGCCAAGAGAGTATCCGAGAAGCACGGGCACAGAGCCCTCCGCCAAGGTCGAACGGCAGAACTCCAGAATGCGTGCGATCGTTTTTGCCGCCGGCGGAAACTTGTAATGAGGAAGACCGAACGTTGTCTCCATGATCAGGGTGTCCGCCTCGATGCATTGCGCCGCTTCGGCGGAGAGCCCGGGACGCAGCTTGAAGTCACCTGTGTAGAGCAACCTCTCCCCACCTTGATTGATCAGGACTTGAGCCGATCCCAGAACATGCCCCGCGGGAAGCAGTGTCGCCTTGAAGGATCCGAACTCCCGCTGCTCGCCATACTTCAAGACATGCTGCACCTTCCCACTAGACCCCATACGGGCGCGCATGAAGCGGGCCGTGGCATCCGTCAGGATTGTCCTCTGGTGGTGGCCCGTATGGTCGGTATGGGCGTGGGAGATGAACGCGAAGGGGCGCGTTCCCCGGGGATCCAGCCAGAGATGGTCACATCCCGGAAGATAGACCCCCCGATCATAATGCACCTCGATCATGAGGATACAGCCTTCGTGAAAATACGCGGGTAGCTTGGCTTCCAGCGGGCCCAAAGCAGGAAGAAGATCCCGATGAAGATCATGAAGAGGGAGAGAAATTGTCCCCGGGTGAGCGCACCGGTCAACGGCGCATCGGGCTCGCGAAAGTATTCGCCCAAGAATCTTACAATGGCATAGGCGATGAAGAAAACACCGGTCAGGACACCATTGGCGAGTCGTGACTGTGTCCGCAACGTCCAGAGGAGGGCAAAGAGCAACAAGCCCTCGAGCCCGGCCTCCACAAGTTGGGAGGGATAGCGCGGGGCAAGCTCGGCAGCCAGCAGTTCTCTGAGCGGTTGAGAACCTGCCACCCCGGCAATAACCCCCTCGGGAGATCCGAACGAGGGGTTGATTGTCGTCGTTTTGGCAATCAATCGGTCGAGATGCTCCGGCGGGTAGAGGAGCATCTCTTTCGGAAACTGAACGGCCCAGAAGACATGGGTCACCCGGCCGTAAAGTTCCCCGTTAATGAAGTTTGCGCAGCGTCCGAAAATGACTCCGACCGGACCAACCACAACGAGGTTGTCGGCAAGGTTCCGGAAAGAAAGCCGGTGGCTGTGAGCGTACCAGATGGTGTAAAAGGTCAGCCCAAGAATGCCTCCATGGCTGGCCATTCCCCCCTCCCAGACACGGAAGAAAATCAGGGGGTCATGGAAAAACCGATTGGCATCATAAAAAAGCAGGTAGCCGAGGCGCCCCCCCAGAAGCACCCCGAAGAGTGCCCCCATCGTGATGAAATCCGTAACTTGATCGGGGCTCAGATCGGAATATCCACGCTTCGCAAGATGCTTATAAAGCAATATGCCGACGATGAACCCTGCTAGGTAGGCCAGTCCGTACCAACGCAAACCGAATCCCCCGACCTGTATCAAAAAGGGACTCAGATCATGAATGTAATAAGCCAGGAACATGATGGACGATCCTTGCGAAGAACTCCGGATGGGGCAATTTCTTTGACACGGAATCGTTGCCAACGATTATGCTCTGAGTTCATGCAACTTTCCCTCCCCCATGCCACTCCGGCCGGCATTGCTTTCCTCATGGCTCTTTCCCTGACGGGTTGCACCACGGTGGAAAACCGCCGCGATCTCTACTCCCCTCAGATCGTTCAAGGACCTTACACAAGATTACTCCACCATGGCCTCCCATCTCCCACTCCACAGCAGGGAACCATCTGCACCAAAGGATCTTCAGGAAAAGAGGCAATCAAGCCTCAGGGATAACAGCGCACTCGGAATAGATGACAAATCCGTTTCCGAGCATCCCTGAAATCAGAAAAGAAGCAGGAGTTCCTACCTTACTGAGCCATCGGCATAGCTGAAGGCATAGCTGAGGATTTCCCTTCACCTCCTCCATTCTCCGGATGAAGTTTCATCAGGATGGGCTCCACGGAAGGATCTGCCTTGATCATCGCGTCATGCATTGATTGGCGCATGGCTTCCTCCGCGGCGTGTCTTGCCTCGGGTGTCGTGGCGCTTTGTTTTGCTTGCTTGGCGGCAATAAAGGCGGGATCGTTTTTTACCTGCTCACGTAGCGACTTAAGTTGCTGACGCTCGCTTTCGGAAAGGGTGGCCATCCCCGTGGGTTCATGGTGACCGGGTTGTTGCCAAGCGCTGCCATTGGTTGATGCAGAGTTCGCAGAGGGAGAGGCAACGCCACTCGGGCTGCCTGGGCTACCTTGAGTGCCCTCGTGTTTGGCTGCCCATTTCGGAGGCATCATTTTGGCGAGGATCGGTTCGACGCTCGGATCGGCTGCGATCATCGCGTCATGCATCGACTTTTTGGCTTCCTCCATTGCGAGATGGGCGGCCTTCATTTTTTGATCCAGTGAAGGATCATGCTGAATTGCCTTATCATGAGCGGCTTTGACTTGAGCCCGTTCCGCGTCGCTCAATTTAGCCATCGGAGCATGTTCGCCTCGTGGAGGTGGAGGCTGCGGGGGCGCTCCTTGTGCAGGAGCATTCGTATTCTGCGCCTTGAGGGAAAGGGGTGAAAAGCCAAGTAGCAGCGCTATGAGAAATGGTTGTGTTTTCATCGTGTTAGAATAACACCGTGATTACTCAATAGTTGCCGATTTTCGCTAAGATCCGCTTCTTATACTTAAAGATAGGGGTTCCCCACATGACTGCGTCTTACAACTCTTCCGGCGCACCGAGGAGGTTGGAGACGCGCTGAAGAAGTCTTCCTGCTGCACCTCCGTCAAGAACCCGATGGTCAAAACTCAGCGTGAACTGGGCTTCCGTGACGGGAACAAACGTTTTCTTATCCTGATCCCAGAACGGGGTAATCCGGCCCGCCCCCATCCCGAGCAGGATGCTTTGCTCCGGCAGGGGAATCGGAGTCGCCATGGTAAGCCCGAACACGCCGTAGTTGGTGATCGTCGCGATGGAACCTCCCGTGTCGGATCCGGGAAGACGTCGGGCACGGGCAAGTTCTACCAGACGGTTGTAGCGTTCGATGAGATCCACAAGAGGCGACTGATCAGCATGCCTGATGACCGGCACAAGAACCCCGTCCTCCGCTTCCACGGCAAATCCGATGTCGATGGAACGTGGGTGAATCACCCGGTCCCCGATGAGTCGCCCGGCTACGGTGGGCATTTCCGCAAGAGTGATGGCCAGTGCTCGAAGTGCATAGAGGGCCGGTCCCGCTTTCACGGCCTGTAGCTTGCGGTGGGCCAGAAGAATATCGAGTTGGACAGGCAGGACAACAGTTGCAAGCGGCCTGGTCCAGCTACGACGCATAGCGTCAGCCACAGCCACCCGCATGGAGGAGGCAGGGGAAATGGTATTCCTCTCCAGATCCTGGAGGAACCTCTCAAGATCATCGATCGTGACGCGACCGCCAGCACCACTGCCGGCCACACCGGCAAGATCGGCGGCATGAAGACCCAATTCGGCCATGCGTGCCTTCATGCGCGGGGAAAGGAAGCTGGCTCCGCCCGCGTGGGCGGGCACAGGAAGACCGCTGACGGTCGGTTCAACCGCTTTTTTGGAGGGCTTGATGGATTCCGCTTCGGCTGCCCCCGAGATCCCGGGAGCTTTTTTCTTCTTTGGCTTCTCCACCGATGCAGGGGGAGCATCGTTGAGTCCGAGTCTTTCAGCGTCCTCTTCGCTGACTTCAAGATAGCCGAGAGTGGCCCCGACGGCGTAACTTTCGCCGATTGTCGCGCTCAGTTCACGGAGGATACCACCACAGGGAGAGGTGACACCCATGACCGCCTTGTTGGTCTCCACTTCGAGCAGATCCTTGTCAGCCTCCACACGGTCGCCAACCGCGAAGGTAACACGCACGATCGTTGCCTCGGCGATCGACTCACCAAGTTGGGGCATGATGATCGGGAGGAGCTTGGGTGAGTCGGGTGACGGGAACATGGGTGTCTGCGGTTCGGGTGGGCGATGGGCTATAAAAGTTAGAGTTCCAGAAGCTGCCTCAGGGAATTGGCCACGGAAGAGGCTGTCGGACGATGGGTTCCCCAGAGGGCGGGATGATAGGGAACAGGCGTCTCCTTCGCGTTAAGCCGCTGCGGGGGGGCATCCAAAAGACCAAACCCCTCGGTGGCGACGCGGGAGATGACCTCTGCGGCAACTCCTCCCCAGGGCCATGCCTCCCCGACCACAAGCAGTCGTCCCGTTCTGGCAACGGAGGCAAGGATCGTATCGGTGTCAATCGGACGGACCGTTCTGAGATCAACCACCTCGATGTCATAACCATCTTGTATGAGTTCCTCGGCGGCGGCCAACGCCTCGTGAACCATGGCACTGTAGGCCACGATCGTCGCGTCCCTGCCGGGGCGAGCGATCCGCGCCTTTCCGAAGGGAAGCGCCTCGCCGACTGTTGCAGGAAGACTCTCCGCCTTCAGATGATAGTAGAGGAACTTGTGTTCGCAGAAGATCACCGGGTCTTCCAGCGCAACGGCCTCCAGCAGCATCGTGTAGGCGTCCTCGACGGTTGCGGGAGTCATCACAACCAAGCCGGGATAATGGGCGTAGATAGCCTCCATGCTCTGACTGTGGAACGGACCGCTTCCCGGCGTTCCGCCGCTCGGAAGCCGCACGACAATAGGGCACGGTATACCGGTGCGATAGTGGAGCGTGGCGGCCTGGTTGACGATCTGGTTAAAGCCGCAAGTGGAGAAGTCAGCAAATTGCATCTCCACGATGGGTCGCATCCCCTCGACTGCCGCCCCGATGGCAAGTCCCACCATGGCATCCTCACTGATCGGAGCGTCCAGGACGCGGCCGGGAAATTCCTTGGACAGGTTCTTTGTGGCCTTGAATGCACCGCCGAATACGCCGACGTCTTGTCCATAAATAAAGACCCTCGGATCCTCTTTCAGAGCCCTCTGCTGCGCCAGGCGTATCGCTTCCAGATAGGTTATACTGCTCATGGGATCTCTGGGTGCCTCGGGCTATAGATTCCTGCCAAGGGAAGGGGAGGCAAAGGCATTCCAATCCTCCTCAGCGGGATCCGGAGGCGGCTCGCGGAGGACTTTGGAGGAAGTCTCCTCGACTTCTTTCTCGACGGCTTCGTGCCATGAGACAGCCTCCTCTTTGGACAACCATTCCCGCTCAATGAGGGACTGCCTTGCGAGTTCCAGGCAATCCCGTCCAAGCGGTGATTTCTTCATAGCCTCGGGGATGTAGGAGGCATCGTCATGCTCACCATGACCGACAAGCCTGAGAAGATCAGCAACCACAAGCTGAGGCCCTTCGCCCCGGCGGGCGGCGGCGACCGCTTCGCCAATCACTCCGAGACAGTCGAGGAGATCGTTGCCGGTGGCGCGATGGCCGACCACGCCGTATCCGGTGGCCTTGGAAAGAAGATCGGAACAGGCAAACTGACGGTCGTTGGGCGTCGAATAGGAATACTGATTATTGGCCACCACAACGACAAGCGGAAGGTTCTCAACCGCCGCCATATTCATTCCCTCATGGAAGCTTCCCGTTGAGGTGCCTCCCTCCCCGATACAGGTTGCACCCACAGCACTTTTCTCGCCGCGAAAGCGCTTGGCCACAAGACCACCGCAGACAGTGGAGACCATGGCCCCGAGGTGGCTGATCATCGCGTGATATCCCTCCGAGGGACGCCCCCTGTGAATGTTCCCGTCGCGTCCCCGCATGGAGCCTAGCGAAGAACCGAGATAGGTACGGAGTGTATCGAGGATGGTATCGCCAAAGGCAAGCCTCCCTGCTTGATCCCGAATGAGCGGTGCGTAAATGTCACCGCGGCGAAGATGAACGCCCAGAGCAACGCTCAGGGCCTCCTGTCCCCGTCCGAGAAAGACACCCCCGACGATTTTTCCGGAACGGTAAAGTGCGGCTAGCTTTTCCTCGAGAAGACGGGCTTCCAGCATCGTACGGTAGGCACGGCGCAATAACTCGCGAGCTGCTGTGTCGGCCGAATTCCCTTGGGAACTCTTTATCTGGGACCTTTTGGTCTTCGGGGACTTGGCCGCGGGCATCGCACGATGCTATCCTGGAGTCGGAGAAATTAGGAGCATTTTATCGTGGCTCCAGAGCCCGACAAGACAGCTCAAGGATTTCCTCAGGGAAGGGATTTCCAAAGAAGGATAAGGAAGACTGCCAGCACCGCACAAAGCATCAAGAATTGCATCCTCGCCCTGCGCTGCTCAGGCAGGGTCATGCGGCGCGTGCCATTGCCCTGCCGGAGCGGGGCATGGCGCTTGTCTTGGGGACGGCCGACATGATCGGTTGCGGTAAGGACAGCGAGCTTGTGGATTCTCTCCCGCTGCTTGCGTTCGCGCTCCTCGAGCTTCCTGGGAAGTTCCTCAACCTTCCTCTTCATCTCCTCCTCGAGCTTCCTGAGCCGTAGCTCCTGTTGCCGGATTTCCTCAAGATCCTTCTCGAGACGCAGGCGATCGTCGTTTATTGGAGCCTTCGCCTTTGGGCGCAATGGCGTTTGTCCCGCTGGGCGTGGACGGACATTGCGGCGGCCGGGAGAGGGAGTCGGCATGAAAAAATGATGTGCTTTATTTGGGAACTGTCAGCAGATGCCAGATCCAGACAAACAGGGCAATCGTGCCCAGAATCAAGAGTGGCAGCGTGAAGGCCAGTCCGTTCTGAAGCCAGTAAGCGAATCCCTGCTCACCATCCCCACTCTCGTGGAAGAGTGCTCCGGCCTCGCCGTTCAACCCGGTCTCGGGATCCCCGATGGGAGCGATCTTGGCGTGAGAGCGGGCATAAGCTGCACGGGCCTCGTCGACGGTACCGAGGGCACGGGTCAATTCGCGGGGCAGGTCACGGCCGTTCCATGACTTGGGTTCGATTTCTTCAAGGTTGTGGAGATGCTCCGCAAAGGAATCCTGAATGGTGTTGAGCTGTTCAAGACGGCGCTGGGCTTCCTCTGTCTCACGTTGGACTAGAATGATGGAGCGACCGAGTTTGTCGGCGATCTCATTGCGTCCGCGCTCCAGTTCCTCCTGGCGGCGAGTCAGTTCCTCAAGGCGCTCCTTCTCCTTTTCGATCTGATCCTGGCGCTGGCGCAGCTGAAGAAGTTCGGATTGCGCCCTCTTGACCTGATTCTGGAGTTCCTCGGCAGAGGGGTTTTGTTCGAGGTCCAGCAGCTCGTCGTTTTCTTCGTGAAAGTCTGACATGACCACTATGGGTAGCGTAGCACTCTCTTTTTTACCCGAAAAATCTTCAATTAGGCGGATTTTTTATCGTGTCCCGAATATGGCAGACCCCACTCTGACCAGCGTGGCCCCTTCCTCCACGGCTACTTGATAATCTCCACTCATCCCCATGGAGAGCGTTCCGAGCGGAATCCCCGACTTTTCAGACATCCGATCCCGCAACTCCCTGAGCGCGGCGAAATAAGGGCGCGACGATTCGGCATCCGGCGCCAGCGGGGCCATCGTCATGAACCCCTCTACTTGAACACGCCGCAGGGAAAGGAGCACCTCGAGATCCCGCTCCAAGATCTCAGGGGAGAAGCCATGTTTGCTCCCCTCTCCCGAGATATTCACTTCGAGCAGAACGCGCGGGTGGTGCCCTGTCTCGCCGGCAATTCGGTCGAGCTCCTTGGCAAGGCTCGTGGAGTCAACTCCGTGAATCAGTTGAAACAAGGGCAATGCCTTTCTGACCTTATTGGACTGAAGGTGTCCGATGAGATGCCA
>Ga0114958_10001498_pt1 | contig 18379 bp, 13 predicted proteins | sample C_130208_EF_Meta_FD_89577 | JGI IMG/M metagenome (GOLD analysis project Ga0114958, IMG submission 89577) | Freshwater microbial communities from Lake Croche, Canada to study carbon cycling - C_130208_EF_MetaG | ecosystem: Environmental > Aquatic > Freshwater > Lake | place: Lake Croche, Canada...
AGGGCAAGGATGGCCAAGCCACCGGCCAGGGCGGCGGAGGGCTCACCGGATCGTCCGACACGGCCAATGACGCCGCCGGCCAACCCGGCGGGAAGAGCGAGGCCCGCCGCGTGCCCAAGGCCGCGGGCAGCGCGATCCTTGAGATTCCCGAGGAATTCCGCCAAGCCTTCGACGCCTACAACCGCGGGGCCGAGAAAAAAATCAAATGAATCCCCCAGCCATGCCACCCCGGTTGTTAGTCATCGCGGCGCTCGCGGCCTTCGCCGGCGCGCCCTGGGCGCAGGATCTGCCGCGCCGCCAGGAAGACACCATCCCCGCCCAGGCCGAACTGGTGTACGACAAGGGCCTGCAGTTTCTCGCCCGCACCCAGAACGAAAAGGGCGCCTGGAATGACAGTGTCGGCGCAGAACCCGGCGTCGTGGGCCTGTGCGTGGCGGCGTTCCTCGCCCGCGGCGAGGACCCCGCCAACGGCCCCTATGCCAGAACCATCCGCTCCGGCATCGACTATATCATTTCCCAACAGAACGACAAAAACGGCTACATCGGCTCAAGCATGTATAACCATGCCTTCGCCACCAAGGCACTCGCCGAATCCTACGGGGCCGTGGACAACCCCAAGATCGCACCCGCGCTCAAGAAGGCCATCGAGATGATTCTCAGCTCACAAAAGAAAAACCCCTTCGGCGCGTGGCGCTACACCCCGGACAGCCGCGACGCGGACACCACCTGCACCGGCTGCCAGATGGTCACCTTGTTCGCGGCGCGCAACGCCGGCTTCGCCATCCCCGAGGACGCCATCCGCAAGGGCCTGGCCTATCTGGCGAACAACCGCAACGCCGACGGATCCTATGGCTACACCTCGGCCGCGGGCGGCAAACCGACCCTCACCGCCATCGGCATGCTGTGCCTGGCCCTGGCCAAGGAGCAGGATTCCAAGGGCTATCAGACAAGCCTGGGGCATCTGAAAAATAACCTCGATTTCCGTGACCGCTATTATCCGTATTATTACGAGTATTACATGTCGCAGGCGCTCTTCCATGCGGATGACAACGCGTGGAAAGAGTGGAACACCCGCAACATCCGTTATCTGGCCACCATCCAGGGAGGCGACGGCTCGTTTCCCGGCAACCAGGGCCCGTCATTCAGCACCGCCGGGGCATTGCTGTCCCTGGCGCTCAATTACCGCTATCTGCCGATCTACGAAAAATGATCCGCCGCGCTGTCATTCCGTGATACCCATGCCAATTCCTCCAACCAAATCATCGATGACTGGAATCCGGGTTTTGAACAGCATGGCCGGGTGCGCGGCACTCTGCGCAGGAGGCCTTGGCGGGCCGCTGGTGGCGGATCAACTGGCGTTGAGCGGCGGCGCGCGGCTCACCGGCACGGTGCGCTCGATCTCCGAGGCGGGCGTGGTGGAACTCGCCAGCGAACTCGCTCCCGATCCGCTGCGGCTCCAGCCGGGCGCCGTCGACAGGATCGAATTCAGATCCACCGGCGCGGTCCCGCCACCGCCACCGCCACCGGCCGTGGTCGAGTTGACCAATGGCGATCTGTTACCCGCGACCCTGGAAGCACTCGACGAGCGTCAACTTACCGTCATTTCGCCCGAGGCGGGGCGGTTGGTGATTCCACGCGAGGCCCTCCAATCACTGCACCTTGGGATCCGGCACCATCCGGTGATTTACGCCGGACCCCGCAACCTCGACGAATGGACCCACGGCGACCTCGAAGCCAAGAACTGGGTGTTCGAGCGCGACGGCCTCATCGCCAACGGCCCGGCCGCCGCCTCCCTGAGCCTGCCCTTGCCCCAACAGTTCATCCTGCGCCTCACCCTGAAGTGGCAGCCCCAACAAATCCCCAATTTCCAGGTCTTTTTTGCCGATCCGCTCAAGGCGAAAGGCGAAAGCTGCGACCGTTATTACCTGCAGTTCGGCGGGGCCGGCGTGGAAATCAAGCGCGAGGCGTCCCACGGCAAGCGCTTCAACACCCTCGTCCAGTTGAACCGCATCCCGAACCTCTATCCCGACCACCAGTTGCAGGTCGAGCTGCGCATGGACCGCAAAGCCGCACGCCTGCAGATCCTCCTCAACGGCGAACCCGAAGGCGAGTTCGTCGATCCCATCCCAGCTGTGCCCGATGGCTCCGGCATTCGCTTGGTGTGCAACCCACCTAACGGCAGCAGCCAGGAAATCCGCGGGCTTGAAATCCTCAAACTCAACGATGCCCGCGGCCACCATCATGCCGCAGACCGGGGCGACCCGCAAACCGACAGCCTGATCAGCCGCGAGGACGACCGCTGGGGCGGACACCTCGTGGACATCCGCCAGACGGACTCCGGCCAGGTGTGCCGCTTCAGCAGTGGTGCCCGCAATGATGCGTTAGAGATTCCTGCGGCGGACGTCTCCACGGTGTTCTTCGCCACTAAGGCTGAAACACCGCCGGCCCAAGCTCCCCATCTGTTTGTAGTGCGCCTGCGCGGGGACGGTGCCCTGCGGGTAGCCTCCTGCGAGTTCCACGCCGACGTGGTGGCCGCCAGCCACCCGTTGCTCGGCGCACTGAACCTCCGCCGCGAGGGGGTCCTCTCCATGGAACGGCTCGAGCCCAAACCCAAGACCGCACCATGAAACCCCTGAGCTTGTTAGTCCTCGTGAGTCTGGCGTGGCCGGACTGCGCCGCGGCCGACGACGCCACTGCGACGGTCCGCTTTTCTAACAACGATCAGTTGGCCGGAGCGCTCGATTCTCTGGCGACCGACCGGATGGTGTGGAAATCCCCGGCGCTGACCCAGCCGACGGCCTTTTTCCTCAAAAACGTCCTGGACGTCGCCCTGCCTGCGGCCAGCCCGGCGAGCAGCGCGGATTATGAGGCCACCCTCCAGCTCACCAACGGAGATAGCGTGTGCGGCCAACTCACGGCGGTCACCGAGCAGGAAGTCACGGTGGAGACCTGGTTTGCCGGACGCGTGATCTTCAAGCGCGTGATGGTTGCCGCGGTGAAGATCACGGCCAAAGCCGGCTACCTTTATCGCGGGCCCATCAGCCTGGATGGCTGGCATCAGGATTCTGACAAAAACCCGGTTTGGAGTTATCGTCGTGCGGCGTTCGTCTCGCAGGCAGCGGGGCACATCGCGCACGACAACCTGCTGCCTGACGAAGTCGCCATCACCTTCGAGGTCGCCTGGAAGGGCGACTCCCTGGGCCTCAAGGTGCTCGCGTTTTCCAATGACTCGTCCATCGACGACCCCGCCTCCGGTTATGAAATTTCATTTCAACGGGGCCGCATCTCTCTGCGCAACTGCAGGGGCCAGACGTTGCTTGGCACCACCCATGCGCCGGTTCTGATGGAAAACGATCGCGCCCACATCGAAATCCGCGCCAGCCTGAAATCCGGCAAGCTCTGTTTGCTCGTCAACGACCGGATGATCGAAAACTGGACCGATCCGGATGTGGCCAAAGGCCAGTTCGGGCATGGGCTGCACTTCGTGGCCCAGAATACCACGCCCATGCGCATCTCGAGCATCGGGGTCGCACCGTGGGACGGGCTCGTCGAGGGACTGCCCGAACCGCAGGTCGGAATCCTGCACCACTTAGCCAACCCGGAGTCAACCGAGGAAACCAAACCCACCGCGCCCGCCCCCCCCCGGGAAGGACGTATGGAACTCGCCAATGGTGACAGCCTCAGCGGCGAGGTGGTGGCCATCGCCGCCGGGGTGATGAGTGTCAAAACTCCCTTAGGGGAACTCCAGGTGCCCGTCGCACGACTCCGCAGCCTGGCCTTGCCCAAAACCGCGCTCGAACGCTGCAAGCGACGCAACGGCGACATCCGCGCCTGGTTTGCCGACGGCTCGTCCATCGTCTTCCAGCTCGACGGGGTGAAAGACTCCACTCTGCTCGGCTCGAGCCAGAACTTCGGCTCCGCCACCTTCCAGCTCGCCGCCTTCAACCGCCTCGAGTTCAACATCCACGACCCGGACCTCGAAGACAAACGCGCGGTGCGCGAGTGGTGAGGCGCTTGCCGCTGCGCGGCCCGGTGGTTCGGTAAAAGCGAAAGGATCAGCCGCTACGCACCGAACCTTTCGCTCTGCTCTTACCGAAACACCGAAACACCGAAACACCGACCTCCGGGCTTGCCCTGCGGCGTTTCCCGGGCATGCTTCGCGGCGTTGTGAGTTCCATTCCGGTCGAGCCATCGTTGGAAGCCTTCGTCGAGCTGGCGAAGCGGGGCAATGTCGTGCCCGTTTACACCCAGCTTGCCGCCGACTTCGAGACCCCCCTGTCCGCCTACCTCAAGTTGCGCGACAAGCGCCATTCGTTTCTGCTGGAAAGCGCCGAGAGCACGGAAAAAGGCGGCCGCTGGTCGATTGTGGGCAGCAGCCCGCGGCTGGTGTTCGAGGCGCGCGACAAGCACATCACGATCCGCGAGGGGTCCAAAACCCGCAGCTTCACCGCCGAGTCCGATGTACTCGCCGCGCTCGAGCACGAAATGTGCGCTTACCAGTCAGTCACCCACGGCGCGCTGCCGGTGTTTTCGGGCGGCATGGTCGGCTATCTTTCGTATGACGCGGTGCGCCAGTTCGAGCCGTCCCTTGGGCCGCCGCCGCCCGATCCGTTAGGAATCCCGGATGCCGTGTTCGTGCTGGCCGACACGCTGCTGGTCTTTGACCACCGGCTGCGGCGCTTGCAAGTGGTGGCCAATGCCTTCATCGACGAGTGCGCCTCACCCGAGGATGCCTACGCCGAGGCGCGCGGCAAAATCGCCGCCATGGTGGAAATCCTCAACCGGCCACTGCATGTCCCGGCGCTCAACGGACTGGTCCAGGTCGAACCGGTGGCTGCCACCAGCAACACGACCCAGGCCGAGTTTGAGGCCATGGTCCGGGCCGGCAAGGAGCTCATCGCCGCCGGAGATATTTTTCAATTCGTCCCCAGCCAACGCTTTGAAACCAACTTCGACCTCCCGGCGGTCGATCTCTATCGGGCACTGCGGCTGGTCAACCCCTCGCCCTACATGTTCCTGCTGGAATTGGGCGATTTCTCGCTGGTGGGCAGCTCACCCGAGGTCCACGTCCGCTCGATCCAAGGCCGCATCGACATCCGCCCGATCGCCGGCACCCGCTGGCGCGGCACCACCCCGGAGGAGGACGACGCGCTGGCCGCCGAGTTGTTAGCCGATCCCAAGGAGTGCGCCGAACACCTGATGCTCGTCGATCTCGCCCGCAATGACGTCGGTCGCATCGCCAAGCACGGCGCGGTCAAAGTGGACGATTTCATGATCGTGGAGCGTTATAGCCACGTGATGCACATTGTTTCCAACGTCAGCGGCGAACTCGATCCCAGGCACAGCGCCTATGACGTGTTGCGCGCCACCTTCCCGGCGGGCACCGTCAGCGGCGCGCCTAAGATCCGCGCCATGCAGATCATCAACTCGTTGGAAAAAAACAAGCGCTGCGCCTACGCCGGCGCGGTCGGGTATTTCGGCTTCGACGGGTCTCACGATTCCTGCATCACCCTGCGCACCTGCCTGCTCAAGGGTGGCAAAGTCTATGTCCAGGCCGGTGCCGGCGTGGTGGCGGATTCCGATCCCACCTACGAATACGAGGAAACCGTCAACAAGGCCAAGGGCATGCTCCGCGCCGTCGCCCTGGCCCGCACGCTCGCTCCTGAAAAGCAGGCAGAGAAATAAAACCGCAGCCGAGCGAAGCGAGATAGCCGAGCAATCTATCCTTATTAACGAGGCAAATGAACGCAGATGGACACAGATATAAAAACTGTTACTGAGAAATAATCCGATGATGACCCGTCTCTGCACAACTCGGCATCTCTACTTCTTCCATCTGCGTATATCTGCGTCCATTTGCCTCGTTCCCTGAAATTATTTGCTCGGCCATCTCCGCCTCGCTCCGGTTGCGGTTAAAAAAATCATCAATCATCAATCATCAATCCACCATCCGCTGCGCCGATGCTCCTGATCCTCGATAACTACGATTCCTTCACCTATAACCTCGTCCAATACTTCGGCGAACTCGGCGCGGAGATGAGGATTTTCCGCAACGACGTGATCACCGTGGACGAAATCAAGGCGCTCAAACCCGCGCGCATCTGCATCTCGCCGGGGCCCTGCACGCCAACCGAAGCCGGGATTTCCTGCGAGCTCATCCGCGAACTCGGCGCCACCACCCCGATCCTCGGCGTCTGCCTCGGCCACCAGGCCATCGGCCAGGTCTATGGCGGCGAGGTCGTGCGCGCCGACCGCCTGATGCACGGCAAAACCTCGCCGATCCACCACACCGGCCAAAGTATCTTCGCCGGCATGCCCAGCCCATTCACAGCCACCCGCTACCACTCGCTCATCGTCAAGCGCGCGACGCTGCCCGAGTGCCTCGAAATCACCGCCTGGACCGAGGAAGGGGAAATCATGGGCCTCCAGCACAAGCACCACCCGGTCCACGGCGTCCAGTTCCACCCCGAGTCAATCCTCACCGAGAACGGCAAACAACTCCTGGGAAATTTCCTCAACCTGTAGCGGCGGTCTGCGAGCGTCGCAATCTGGCGGCGCGGCTAGCAAGAGCCGCAGGGACCGAATGCCCCACGGCACGCAGGCGTGCTGGTGACCGCACGCTTGGACGCGTTCTCACGAACGCGCCTACGGGCATCGTCCTCGATTCGCCCGCTCCCCCGTTCCCGCGCTGGACAAACCGGGCGGGCTCTGGCATCCATCCGCTCTCATGTCCGAGTTGCCCAAAGCCTATGAACCGCAAGCGGTGGAAGCCAAATGGTATGCAGCTTGGCTCGCTGGAAAATGCTTCGAAGCCGATCCGGCGTCAGCCAAGGCCGCCTATTCGATCGTCATTCCGCCACCCAACGTCACCGGCATCCTTCACCTCGGCCACGTTCTCAACAACGCGCTGCAGGACATTCTGGCACGCCGCGCCCGCCAAAACGGCCAGGAAGTGCTTTGGCTGCCGGGCACCGACCACGCCGGCATCGCCACCCAGGCCAAGGTCGAGCGCGAGTTGCGAGAAAACGAAGGCAAGACGCGCCGCGACCTGGGCCGCGACGAGTTCCTCAAGCGCGTCTGGGAGTTCAAGGACAAGCACGGCGACCTGATCATCAAGCAGCTCAAGCGCCTCGGCTGCTCGTGCGACTGGAACCACGAGCGCTTCACCATGGACGAAGCTTATACCAAGTGGGTCAGCCATGTGTTCGTCGAGTTGTTCAAACAAGGCCTGATCTACCGCGGCAAGCGCATCGTCAACTGGTGCCCGGTTTCTCTAACCGCCCTGTCTGACGAGGAGGTCATCATGACCCCGCAGCGCTCGAAGCTCTATTTCATGAAATACGAGCTGGCGGACGCGCCCGGCGAGTATCTGGAAATATCCACCACCCGTCCCGAAACCCTGATGGGCGACGTGGCCGTGGCCGTGAACCCCAAGGACCCGCGGTTTGCCCGCTACGTCGGGCGCAAGGTGTTGCGGCCGTTCCCGCGCGCCGAGATCCCGGTCATCGCCGACGATCATGTGGATGTCGAGTTCGGCACCGGCGCCCTGAAAATCACCCCCGCCCACGACAAGGCGGACTTCGAGATCGGCGCGCGCCACCAGCTGGAAATCATCGACATTCTAACACCCGACGCCCACATCCACTGCCCGGAGTGCCCGGACCTGCACGGCCTCGAGCGCTTTGTGGCGCGCAAAAAAGCGGTCGCGAAACTCGAGGCGATGGGCCTGCTCATCAAGGTCGAGGATTACGACAACAACGTCGGGTTTTCCGAGCGCGCCCACGTGCCGATCGAGCCGCGCATCTCGATGCAGTGGTTCCTCAAATACCCGTGCGTGGAGCAGGCCGCCGCCGCGGTGTCTAACGGCGAGATCAAGTTCCGGCCCGAACGCTGGGCCAAAACCTACGCCCACTGGATGGACCACCTGCAGGATTGGTGTATCAGCCGCCAACTCTGGTGGGGGCACCAGATCCCGGTCTGGTATCACAAGGACAAACTCGAGGGCCTCAAAACCGCGGAGTCGTTAGAGATGGCCGATTTCGAGAACGGCGACATCCACGTCGGCATCGAGGCCCCGGCCGACACGCACAACTGGGTGCGCGACGAGGACGTGATGGACACCTGGTTCTCGTCGTGGCTATGGCCGTTTGCCACCATGAGCAACCTCGGCGAAAACAGCCCCACCCTCCAGAAATTCTATCCGACCACCGATCTGGTCACCGGCCCGGACATCATCTTCTTCTGGGTGGCGCGCATGATCATGGCCGGCTTCCGCTTCGCCGGCGGCCCGCCATTCACCAACGTCTACTTCACCTCGATCATCCGCGACCTCCAAGGCCGCAAAATGAGCAAGTCGCTGGGCAACTCGCCCGACCCCATCGACCTGATGGAAAAATACGGCGCCGACGGCCTGCGCTTCGGCTTGCTGCGCATCGCCCCGGTGGGCAGCGACCTGCGCTTCGATGAGGTCTCGGTAGAGGAAGGCCGGAATTTTGCCAACAAGCTCTACAACGCCTGCCGGTTCCGCCAGATGGCCGGTGAAAATAGCCGCGCGGGTGACAGTGCGGGGGCTTGGCTCCCCACCGCAGAGTTGCCGCCCTATCACCTCGACATCATGGCCAAACTCGATGCGCTCGCTGTGGCTTTGACCGAGAGTTATGCCGAATACCGCTTCGGCGAGATCGCCCAGCGGTTGTACGAATTTCTGTGGAGCGAGTTTTGCGACAAGTTCCTCGAAGCGGTGAAACTCGACCTGCGCGAATCCGCCACCCCGGCCGCGCGCGCCGCCACACTGGGCACCTTCGATGCGGTCATGAGCCGTTACCTCCAGCTCATGTCACCCTACATGCCGCATATCACCGAGGAGCTGTCGTTGCGCATGGGATATGTGCAGGAGGGCGTGTTCCTCATGCAACAGATGCTGCCAACCGCGCCATTGGTCGGCTTCGCGGCCGCCGAGGCCCAGGCCCGCGCCGCTGCGATCTACGAGACCGCTGGCCGCCTGCGCAACCTCAAGGCCGAATACCATCTTGGATCCCGCAAGGATGTCCGCTTTGTCGTCAAAGGCGCCATCCCGTGGCTGACCGAAGAAACCAAGGTGCTCGCCCAACTCGCCGGAGCGGCTGAAATCCGCCTGGATTGGGCCTACGAAGCACCCAAGGGCACGCCTGCCGCGCTCACCCCGATCGGCGAAGTCTATCTGCCGATGGAAGGCCTCATCGACGTAGCTGCCGAGCGGATCCGCCTCACCAAGGAGATCGAGCGGATCCAAATCGAAGTCAAAAAATGCCAAGGCAAACTCGGCAACGCCAGTTTCGTGGATCGCGCCCCGCCTGAAGTCGTTGAGCAGGAGAATGCCCGCCTCGCCGAGTGGCGGACCAAGCTCGCCCAACTCGCCGAGATGCTCAGTGCGCTCGCATGACCGCTTGCCAACCCCGGCCCAAGCACTAGACTCTCGGTTTACAGCCCGCATCATGGCATCTCTCCTCGGCATCCCTGGCATCGGCAAAACCTCACTCGACCTGCTCGAAGCGGCTGGCTTCCCTGATGCTGCCACCTTGGCCAATGCCGACATGCCCGCACTGGCACGCGAACTCGAACGGGCCAACTCGATTCTCAAAATCTCCAAACGCACGCCCACGCCGGCGGCCGTCCAGCAATGGATTCTCGCGGCACGCCAAATCGTCGGCCTCCCGGAAGAACTCTCCGCCGCCCCCGCCGCCATACCGGTCAATTACGAGCGGAGCCCGCAGGTAATGACGATGCTCGCCAACGCGCCCTTTGCCATTCCGCTGCCCGCCCGCACCCTGGTCGACCACCAGTTGGGAGTCGCTGACATCCCCGCCGCCCTTCTGCTCAACCGCTACGCCGGCGACCTCGACGTGAAAGTCGAGCAACGCGTCCCTGCCAGCCGCCAGCCCAAACCGGCGGCGACACCGAACCCTTACGTGCGGATCTCCGACCCAGGCACGGCACGTTTGGACATGGATATGTCCAAGCTTCGCTCGACCGAAAACCTCGGTGACCCCATGCCCAAGAAGGCCGCCACCGCCGCGCCGGTGAATGACCGGGTGGCACTGATCCGCGCGCCGCTCACCGCAACGAACAAAGGACGGGCACCCAATTCGCGGTGGTATATCCGCGGTGTGCTGCACAGCCACCCGAACTCCGTTTACATCGGTGCCATCGTCACGTTGCTCGTCATGATCATGATTCCCGTGTCCGTGATCGCTTCCGCCTTGCTGCTCGCTTCCACCGAGATGCCGGAGAAATTTGCCTGGGTGCCCAACTGGTTGCTCGCCCTGCCCGTGGCCTTGCCGCTGTCGGGTATCGCCTATCTGATTTTCGGCCTCGGCGGAACCTGCCGGGTCTGCGGCCAAAAACTTTTCGTGCACCGCTCGCATTTGAAAAACTCCAAGGCCCACCACGTCTGGGGAGTCGGGTATATTCTGCCGCTGTGCGCCCACATCCTCGTTTTCCGTTGGTTCCGCTGCACCCATTGCGGCACGCCGCTACGCTTGAAGCAATAGCCGATGACTTGTTGCCCATGAGACGTTTCCTGCCATGGTTGCTGGTCTGGGCGCTCGCCCTGGCCTCCTGCGCCAAACTTGGCCTCGGCCAACGTCCCAAACCCGCCGCCACACCTCACGGTTTTGGTGATTCCGGCATCCCGCCCCAACTGCGGGCCAAAGCCAGCGAGGCCGGCACCCCCGTGACCCCTGGCGGCAATGCCCCCAAGTCCGCCACCCCGCTCCATTTCACCCCGGAAGAGGATATCGTTTTCACCGATCCCGACCATCCCGATGCCAAGCTCCCCGAGTTGACCACCCTGCTTGCCGCCCCCAAACGCGGCCCATGGGAGATGAGTGAAACCCTCGCCAAACAACGAGCCGCCCGTGAGGGCAAGCCCTTGCTCATCTGGTTCACCGATTCCGCCCGCAGCCCGATGTGCAAGGCCCTCGCTCAAGAGCTCTTGAACACCCCCGACTTCGAGCAATGGGCCTCGGACAAGCTCATCCGGCTGCGCATCGATGCCCAGCAGCAAGTGACCGATGCCGACCTCTCGCTGGATGACAAGGGCACCCAGCTCGTCGAGATCAAGGACTATATCGCGCGCCTGAAAAAACAATACAAAGCCCTGGGATATCCCTCGCTCTTCATGCTCAATCCCAACGGCGAGGTCATCGGACGCTACCGCGGCTACAAGCGCGGTGACGCCGCTTTCCTATGGGGCCAGCTCAAGCATTGTGAAATCGTTTCCGCCAGCGCCTCGCAGAGTTGGCGCGCCGGCCTGATGAAAAATGGCTACCGCGAATGGCAGGACCGCAAGCAGCACAAGGTGTTTGCCAAACTCACCCGCTACTCTAACGGATCATTGACCCTCATCGAGCCCGACGGCACCCGCTCGCGCACCCACGAAAACCTACTCTCCGACCCGGACCGCGCCTGGATCACCGAGCAGAAAAAACTCCGCAACCTGTAGCGGATCAAGTGGGGCACGGGTGGCCCGCCCGTGTCTGAAAGCACGACTGCAGCGTCACCCCGGCAGCGTGCCCACCCCAATCCACGGGGCAAATTCCCGCGGAACGGGCGCTTCAAATGGGTGGCGCTGGCCGGTGACCGGATGATCAAAGGCGAGCCGCCAGGCATGCAGCATCAGCCGGCCGGTTTGAGCGGAGGTTTTGCTGGTTTTACCATAAATCGGATCGCCGACGAGCGGGGTCCCCTTGTGATGCATGTGGACGCGGATCTGATGGGTGCGACCGGTATGCAGGTGACAGAGCACCAGCGCGGTGAGCGTGGCGGGATCGGCAGTGAGGACCTCATAGTCAGTGATCGCAGCCTTGCCGCCGGGCGGATTGACCACCGCCATTTTCTGACGATTGACCGGATGCCGCCCGATGTGGGTGAACACCGTGTCTTGCGCCGGCCTCGGAATCCCCTGTGTCACCGCCAAATACAGTTTCTCCATCGTGCTGCGCTCGGCAAACTGCCTGACGAGCGATTGGTGGGCGGCGTCGGATTTGGCCACCACCAAACACCCCGACGTGTCCTTGTCGAGACGATGGACGATGCCTGGGCGCTCAACGCCCCCAATACCGGAGAGCTTGCCCCGGCAATGATGCAGCAGCGCATTGACCAGGGTGCCATCCGGGTTGCCCGCCGCCGGGTGGACCACCATGCCCGGTGCCTTGTTGAGCACCACCAGATCATCGTCCTCATACAGGATATCGAGCGCAATGTCCTGGGCCACGGCATCCAGCGGCACCGCCTCGGGGACTGCGATCGCAATCCAATCGCCCGCTTTGACCGCCTCGCGCGGCTTGGCGGGCTGCCCGTTGACCACGATGAATTGCTCGCGGATGAGCACTTGGATGCGCGAGCGCGACAGGTCAGGCAAGCGCGCCGCGAGATACGCGTCCAAGCGCTCGCCAGGGGTATCCACACGAATTTCCACGCGCCCATTCTCTCCAGCGCAAAATGGGCTGCAAGTTTGAAGTTTGCACACTGCCAGCCCGTAGCGTTAGCCTATGCGCATGCCCGAGCCTGCGGAATCCGTCGCTTTCTGCCACGCATGTGGATCCCCGATGGATGTCTCGGCGGCGGCACCCTTTGCCAACGTCCAATGCCCGAACTGCGGCAAACACACCCGCGTGAAGCGCGAGTTCGGCCCTTACACGCTGGTCCGCCACCACGCCGTGGGCGGCATGAGCATGGTCTTCGTCGCCCGCGATCACACCCTTGAGCGCGAAGTCGCGGTCAAAATCCTCAGCGAAACCTATTCCGCCAACGAACGCCGCATCGCCGCCTTCGTCGAGGAAGCTCGCCTCACCGCATCTTTCAGCCACCCGAATGTCGTGCGCGTCCTCACCACCGGCCGCTCCTTCGGTCGCTTCTATATCGCCATGGAATTCGTGCCCGGCGGCCACTTCGAACACCAAATCCATGAACGCGGAAAAATCCCGGAACTCGACCTGCTGCCGCTGGCCATCGAGGTGGCCCACGGTCTCAAGGCCGCCCATGCCGCAGGACTGATCCACCGCGACGTCAAGCCCGGCAATATCCTGCTCGATGCCGAAGGACACGCCAAACTCGTCGATTTCGGCCTGGCGCTGGTGACCCAGGGCGGCATGGCTCAAGCCACGGAGTTATGGGCCACGCCCTATTATGTGCCCCCGGAAACGGTGGAGGGGACCGCCGAGGATTTCCGCTCGGACATCTATGCCTTTGGTGCCACCCTCTATCATGCGCTCGCCGGCAAACCGTCCTGCGGCGAGGAATCCATGGCCACCGACGTCCTCCGCGAGGCCAAGAAACGGGTGGTGTTGCTGAGCCTCGCTGACCCGTCGATCTCGGTCGAAACCTGCCGAATTGTCCAGCGGGCCATGGCCTACCATCCCAAGGACCGCTTCAATTCTTACGATGAATTGATTGCAAGCCTTGAAGCCGTACTGAGCCACTTGAAATCCGGACGCGCCGAGGTCACTGACACGGCGGCAACCCGCCGGGCTGCCAAAAAACGCAAAGCACGCGTCGCCCTGCGTGCCGCCGTGCTGACCGGCCTCGCGGCCTGCGGCATTGCCCTCGGGTGGGCGAGGCGCGCAAAGCCGCCCACAACGGTCGTCACTCCGCCGCCGGTGGCCCCCCTGCCGCCACCCGCGGTGATCGATCCCTCCACCGACATCATGAAAAACTACCGCACAGCCCGCGCTGCGGTGACTGCGCGGGCCTTCGCGGTGGCAGCCAACGAGTTCATCGCGCTGCGCAACAACCCCGCCGTGCAGGAACCCACCCGAACTTGGGCGGGCGTGGAAGCCGTCGTGGCGGATTATCTCGACGGTCAATCCACCAACGCCCGCAAACAGGCCCGTGCCACCGTCGATCACGCGCGCGCCCTGCCGCAAGACGCTCCCCCTATCGGCACCGCCTTGCTCGATACGCTCGACCGCTTGGATCGACTGCCACCGATCCCGCGGCCCAAACCGAAGCCTTCCGCCACGGCCACCGGTGCAACCCAAGTGATTGCCACCATGCTCGCCGGCCTCAAAAACTGGGATCAGGGCCTGCCCATTCCGGCCGCCGAGTGCTTCACCGCCGTGGTCGCGGCCAAGCTGCCACCGGACGACGACTGGGCCACCATCTATCAGGCTCTGGCACGCGATTACCTGGCTGACTATCAGATCATCTGCGGTCCGCTGTTCTCGGCACAACCCACCGACAAAGCCGCCTGTGAAAACACCATCCACAAGCTCGACGCCGCGCTGATCACCCTCAAAACCCGTGGTCGCGCCACATTCAACGTGCGCGCCTGGCAATTGGATCTCGCGCGGCAAGCCAAACTCCTGCCCCCCCCATAACAGCTCCCGCGGTCACCCGCCAGGTCTTGAGCCCGTCCAGCTCTCACAGGATTGCGTAAAGCCTTGCATTTCCAGGCCGCATCTTCAATGTGATGTGATGACCACCCATGTTTCCGAGCGGTATGCCCCCGTACCCTCCGGAGTCGAGGCCGAGTTCACGGGATCGCGGATTCAGGACCTGCCCCAGAGCGAGCGGCCCCGGGAAAAACTCGTCCAGTTCGGGCCCGCCGCCCTCAACAATGCCGAACTCATGGCCTTGTTCATCGCAAGTGGAACCAAAGGCCACAGCGCCATTGACATCGGGCGCGAGTTGCTCGCGAAATTCGGGTCGATAGGTGCCTTGGGCGGACTGCCCGTTTCCGAACTCGCCAAAGAACACGGCCTGGGGCTGGCGAAAGCCTCGAAACTGGCCGCCGCGTTCGAGCTGGGCTCGCGCGTCGCCCGTGAACAGGTGCGCGACACACCGCTGGATAGCCCGGAACGCATCCATGAATTTTTCGCCCCGCAGCTCCGGCACCTCGCGCAAGAGCACGTGGTCGTTGCGGTGGTGGACACCCGACTGCGGCACGTCGGCACCTCGGTCGTCTCGGTGGGCACGGTCAGCGAAAGCAACGCCCATCCGCGCGAAATCCTCCGCCCGGTGATCACCCGCGGCGCGCACGGCTTTGTACTGATCCATAATCATCCCTCAGGGGACCCGAGTCCCAGCCAAGCCGACGAACGGGTGACGCGCCGACTCGTCGAAGCGGCCAACCTCATGCAAGTGTGCTTCCTGGATCATGTGATTATCGGCAAGCCCTCGCCCGGCCGAACCGCCTATTATTCGTTCCGTGAGGCGGGCTTGGTGCCCTGAGTTGCTTTTGACAGCATAATCATTGCCACCAACCACTCAAAACTCTATTTGACATCCTGCTCAATCAGCCCAGCCCTGCGGGATTCACGAGCGCGGGCAAGAATATCCACGAATTTAAACTGTGAGTCCAATGAAACGAAACCACTACCCCATCCTCATCTCGTGCGCCTTGTCCCTAGCCGCAACCTGCCGCGCTGAAGAATATGGTAGTGCCCACTACCTGCCTGGCGCGATGGCCTCCTTCATTGACGCATTCCCCGGCAAACCGGGCGGACTGGCCATCCTAAACTACTTCTCTTACTATGACGCCAGCTCCCCCATCAACGCGCAACTCCCGATGGGCGGATTTTTATCGGCGGACGTTGCAGGCACCGTTTATGCCGACTCGATTCTCGCAGTGTATCAAACGCATGCGAACGTGCTGGGTGCAGGCTATGCATTCGGGGTATGCGTTCCCTATGTTTGGTTGGAAGTCGATGGCAGAGCCCAGCGCATTGGTCCGGACGGAGTGCCGGGACCGGCACATAACGCCCGCGATACCGCCAACGGCATCGGAGACATCACTCTTCTCCCGGTGATGCTGGGATGGACCGACCTTGCACCGGACCTCAAGGTTGACTTTCGCCTCGGGATTTACGCGCCCACTGGCGAGTTTGACAAGAGCCAGCTCGCCAACGTGGGTAAGAACTACTGGACCTTCGAGCCGGGTATCATGGCAAGCTGGCTCAGCACGAAGACCGGTACGGAAGTCAGCCTCTACAGCGCCGTGGACTTCAACACCGCGAACAACGACACCGATTACACCAGCGGCACATCGCTTCACTTTGACCTGACCGTGGCGCAGCACCTACCCCTCTGGGGTGGCATCGCAGGCATTGGCGCGAGCGCTTTCTACTACCAGCAGATCACTGGCGATAGAGGCTCGGGCGCGCGCCTCGGAGGCTTCGAAGGGATGACCTGCGGGGTCGGACCCGTAATCTCTTACGTGCGGTCCATCGGCGATAACCAACTGCTAGCCGAACTCAAATGGTTGCCGGAGTTAGACATGGACAAGCGGCTACAGGGAGACTATGTCTGGTTCAAACTCGGGTTGATGTTCTGAGTGTATCCAACCGTCCGGTTTGCCCACCGGCCTCATCACTTGCTGTCGCCCAAAAATCAATTTCCAGCAGCAAACCCGCCAGAACGATGAAACGAACCCCCCTCCTGATCTTCAGCACCTGTGTCTTGACCCTGGCTGCCACCACCCGCGCCGAAAAGCCTGGCGGTGTTGCGACGCTCCCAGCGGGAGCAATGCCAAGCGAGCCAACAACCGGCAATTACAAGTCCCTGCCGGTTCCGGCATTTGCGGGCGGAACGAAGGCGATTACCCTGACGCCAGTCGTCGGCACGCCGCGACGGAAGTATGCCGAGCGGTTTGTTCCGGGTGAGGAGAAACTTGACGACGGCGAGATGCGAGTCACGGTGCTCGGCAGCGGCAACCCGTGGGTGACGCGCGGTCAGGCATCGGCCAGCATCCTCGTCGAAGTCGGCAACCCGGAACGCGACCTTCTGGTTTTCGACCTCGGGAGCGGCTCGCTCGCAAACTATGCGAGTCTTAAGCTGCCGGTCAACAAGCTCAACAAGGTGTTCCTGACTCACCTGCACGCCGACCACATGTCCGATCTGCTCACGCTCGTTGGCAGTTACGCGAAGGTGGGACGGGCTGATGGACCGGTGTACTTGTGGGGTCCCGGCGGGACCGAGCCTCGCTTGGGCACGCGGCATTTCGCCCAAGCGATCGAGGAAGCGCTGGCGTGGGATGCCGCAGCCAGCGGTGGCCCCATCAACCCGGACAGCATGAAGATCGTGGTGTCCGAGTTCGATTTCAGCAAGACTCAGGTGGTCCACGAAAAGAATGGCGTGAAAGTAACGGCGTTTCCCGTCATCCATTCGTTGAGTGGTGCCGTCGGCTATCGCCTTGACTTTGCCGGCGTGTCGTTCGTCTTTTCAGGCGACGCGTGTCCATCCTGGCCGCTCGTACAGGCCTGCGATGGCGGTGTTGATTTGCTCATCCACGAATGCTTTCCGCCCGCAGCGGCGCTCGCGGCCGCGTCGGGTCTCTCCATCGAACGGGCGACGATTGCGCTGAATGCCGCTCACACGTCGCCGAAGGGTGCCGGCAAGGTGTTCAAACTCGTGAAGCCGCGCATGGCTGGACTTTGGCATACGTTGCTGTCACCTGAGGTGATTCCCTTGGTCTTTGCGGAGCTTGGCACCGTGTATGACGGGCCCGTGGTCCAGACGCAGGACCTGACGGTGTTCAACGTCACGAAGGAGGCCGTGGTTGCCCGTCAGGCGAAGGTGTCCGACCAGTTGCCTCCCATTCCCGGTGTGCCGTGTGTGCCCTACACGCCAGTCGAGCCGACGCCTCCCGGCTGGTGGGCAGAGGCGCTCATACCGGTTGACTGAGTCTTGAATGCTCGCGCAAAGTCGCAAAGGAATGTGAATGGGGTCCTTCAAAGTTGCAATTACTGGCTGTCGGGGCCCTGAGTTGCTTTTTGGCGGGCCGGGTGCCAGACTCGGTCCCACACCGCATGTCCCGCCTGCATTTCACCCGCAACCTTCGTTCCTTCGCCTTCCTGCTGATCGTGGCGGCAAGCGTGGCGCTGGTGGCCGCGCTGTGGTGGGCCAACCACACCGGACTGCCCGATTCCTGGCGCACCGCCATCGAGCGCGAAATCGCCAAGAAAGGGGCCCATGTCACCATCGGCCGGTTGAGTTACCACCCGTTGCAGGGCGTGGTCGCATCAAAAGTCCGGGTCTTCTCCGATGTCACCCAGCTCCATGAAATCTCCCGGCTGGAAAGCGTGATCCTCGATTTTGACAAAACCCAACTCGCCCGCGGCTTCATCGATCTCACTAAGATCCAGCTCCAGGACGCGCAGCTTTCGCTGCCCATCCATCCGAACGATCCTGCGGCGGCGCGCTTAGAAGTCACCGGAGCCAACGGCACCCTGTGGATGCCGGGCGGTCGGCGCTTCGAAATCCGCAACGCCCGCGGGCAATTCGCCGGCATTGCCGTGAACCTCGACGCCCGTCTCATCGGCTTTCAACAAACCGCAGAGAGTGCGCCCGACACCTCGCAAATGGAAAAACACCGCGAGTTACTCGTTCGGGTGATCGACGA